>Ga0233444_10003768_pt1 | contig 14845 bp, 13 predicted proteins | sample SI_124_October20_6_FD_182792 | JGI IMG/M metagenome (GOLD analysis project Ga0233444, IMG submission 182792) | Seawater microbial communities from Saanich Inlet, British Columbia, Canada - SI_124_October2016_10_MG | ecosystem: Environmental > Aquatic > Marine > Inlet | place: Canada: British...
AGTTCCCAATACATTGGTCTCTGCAAAAACAGCAGGATTGACTATGGAATTATCCACATGAGATTCTGCAGCTAGATGAATGACATGATCAAAGCCGTAGGTGTCAAATAGCTCTTGGATAAAATTCCGATCTCGAATATCTCCTTGGACAAAAGTATAATTATCGAAACCAGATACTGCGTCCAGTAGCGAAACATCCGCTGCATAGGTCAATGCGTCCAAATTCACAATATGATAATGAGCGTAGTGACTCGCCATATGCAACACCAAATGAGAACCGATAAATCCGGCACCGCCTGTTATCAGTATGGTTTGTTTTTTATCCATGTCGCAGTTGGTTCAAGCAATCGGCAAGGGATTCTTCCCATGATCTTAGCGATGTTCCAAGATAGGATTGAATTTTGGAAGTTCCTAAAACAGAACGTTGCGGTCTTGGTGCTGGAGTTGGGTAAGCCTCGGTTGGGATTCCCTGCACTTCTTTTTTGAGTCCGGACTGTTTGAGTATTGATTGGGCAAATGCACACCAGTTCGTTACTCCTGCATTGACCACATGAAAAATTTCTTTTTGTAAGGGGTATTGCCGAAGCAACTGCAAGACCATATTTGCTAGGTCGGGTCCATAAGTAGGACTGCCCCATTGATCATTGACAACCTTTAGATCCTGATTGGATTGTGCCAAGTTTAAAATGGTTTTAACAAAGTTTTTTCCAAAGGGGCTAAACAACCAAGAGGTGCGAATCAAAACCGTTGGGAAAGTTGCCTTTGCAATTAAGGCTTCTCCTGCCGCTTTCGATTCCGCATAGACTCCTTGAGGTGAAATAGTGTCACTTTCGATCAAAATATCAGTATTATATTGATGAAATACATAATCTGTTGAAAAAAACACTGTTTTTAATTGATGTTGATTTGCGATTTCCAATACATTTTCGATCCCTTTTTCATTCACGGCATAGACCTCTTCGGCATTGTCCTCTGCTCGATCCACTTGGGTGTATGCGGCCGTGTTTACAATCGTGTCGATTTGGTTTTTTTTGACAAAGGTCTCTAGGGAATCAAAATCGGTGATATCCACTTCATTTCGTCCTGGAAAAAAAAAGATCCAATCGGAAATGCTTTTGGCTTGTTGTTGAAAACATTGCCCCAGTTGTCCTTCACCCCCAGTAACCAAAATTCTACTCATAGCGCAGACGGTCTGAATCAAAAACTACGGCTTCCTTTAGCGATGGATTCTGTCCGTCTTTTTTGGAAAAAATCCAATCGGAGGCAGGCAACTGCCAATCAATCGCTAGGTTTGGATCGTTAAACTGAAGGCTTCGTTCACTGGTTTTGTTGTAGTAATTGTCCACCTTGTATTGGAATACTGAGAATTCGCTTAAAGTAATATAGCCATGGGCAAATCCTCTTGGGACAAACAATTGTGTTTTATTTTCTCCGCTGATCAATTGGGTAAAAACCTTGCCAAAGGTTTTTTCGTTTTTTCTTAAATCTACCACAACATCCAGTACCTCTCCCTGAACCACCCGAACTAACTTCGACTGTGCAAAAGGTGCTATTTGATAGTGTAAGCCTCGAATGACCCCATAAGTCGAATGGGTCTCATTGTCTTGAACAAAAACTATTGGACGCTCCAAGCTTTCTTCTAACACCTCCGAGCGAAAGGTTTCTGAAAAGGATCCCCTTGGGTCTGAATGCAGCTTTGGCTGAAGGAGCAAAAGATCTTTAAAAGGGGTTTTGGTGACTGTCATCAGGAACCGTAACGATTGATCAAATACTGTCCATAAGGGGTGGATTTCATCCCTTCTGCTTCCTGTAATAACTGTTTGCGGCTAATGAAGCCTTTTTTGAAAGCAAGCTCTTCCAAACAGCCTATTTTTAGCCCCTGGCGTTTTTCAATGGTTTGAATAAACTGGGAGGCTTCCATCAGGGATTCGTGGGTGCCCGTATCTAGCCAAGCATGCCCCTGTCCCAGTGTTTCAACCCGTAAGTTTCCCTGTTCTAGATAATACTGGTTGACATCTGTAATTTCCAACTCCCCTCGTTGGCTGGGGCTCATCTGTTTGGCCACTTCAACTACCGAGTTGGGGAAGAAATAAAGTCCCACCACGGCATAATTGCTTTTTGGAGTACTGGGCTTTTCCTCAATCGACAGGGCTTTTCCTTCTTTGTCAAAAGCAATCACGCCATAGCGTTGAGGGTTTTCTACATGATAGCCGAAAATGGTTGCCGTTGTGGAGGCTCTTCCTTGGGCTTGCTGCAGTTTGGATTCCAAATCCGCTCCATAAAAAAGATTGTCTCCCAAGATGAGTGCTACGGGATCGTTTCCAATAAAATCTTCACCAATGATAAAAGCTTCTGCAATCCCCTTGGGCTGTGCTTGTACTGCATAGCTCAATTGAAGTCCCCATTGCGAACCGTTACCCAAAAGGCGTTGAAAGGAAGGGAGATCTGTGGGGGTTGAAATAAGTAGCACCTCCCGAATTCCTGCTTGCAATAGGAGCGATAGGGGGTAATAGACCATGGGTTTGTCATAGACTGGTAATAACTGCTTTGATAGCCCCTTGGTGAGAGGATACAGCCGGGAACCAGAACCGCCGGCAAGGAGGATGGCTTTCATTTATTAATTTATTAAAGATACTAAGGTTTTTGATTTACAATGAATTTTATTGCGATCCATTGTAATAATCAATTATTTCTTTCTCATTTAATGTGTGATTTGAGATTTTCCCAATAAAATAAAAGCCTGAAGCACCATCAATATTTTGACTATTTGGGACTAGAAAATCAAAATATCTAAGCCAAAAGAAAAGTATTCTAAGGATTTTTTTTATTACTACACTTCTAAATAAACCTCCAAAAAAATAACTTATTGACCACATTAGAGAAGTTCCAACGCCAGCAACATATCCAGATTTAAGAATTGAAAAATTTTTAAATAAATAGCGATGGCCCGAGTCGGTAAAACGGATGAAATCGTAAGCACCCTCATGAACTTGTTGCATAAATGGAGTCTCGGCATAAATTAAACCATCATCTTTCAATAATCTTCGACACTCATCAACAACTACGTATGGATTTAAAACATGCTCTAAAACTGCCTGTATTATGATAAGGTCAAATGTTTTATTCTTAATCGGAATATTATGTGCATCAGCAATAAAATGAATGTTAGGGTTGGCGTATATATCAAATGCCAATATATTTTTTTTAAAAGCTTTATAAAAATTACTCATTCCAGATCCAATGGTGCCGCCACCAATAATTAGAATTTTCAAATTATTCCTGTGGTGAAAATAATCCTCTAAATATTTTAGATTTTTTCTTGTAACACTGCCATCGCCAAATAATATCCGTTTGATTTTAATGATGAATTTATCGTCTGTGCGAGGGACTTCGCTTTTGCCAGAGTTTTCTATAAAACTCTCTTTACTAATAACAGATTTATTAAAGTCTATAAGAACAGGCTTGCCATTAATAAGAGAAAAATGACTTTGACAGTTTATGTTTTTACAATTTGCAGAATCTCTCTCAATATTGACGCTACCTGTTTTACAAATAGGACATATAAACTCAATGTTATTTAAATTCATTTTGTTCGTAATTAATTGAGTTTGAAAAATTACTTAAATACTATATACATTTTCAAACTGAGAATAAATGATTTCATTTGAAAACTTTTCAATTACAATATTACGACTTTCATCACCCATTGAATTTAAATTATTCGTCTCTAGAATTTTCAAAACACTCTCTTGAATCGCTTTTGAAGAGTTTGGCTTAATTAAAAAACCATTTTTTTTATTTTCAACAGTTAAATTACATCCAGGTGTATTTGTTGTAATAATTGGCAAACCCATTGAAAGTGCTTCTAAGATGCCCCTGGGAATTCCCTCACGATAGTAACTAGGATAAATGAACACATCAGAAAGAGATAATACATTTCTGACATCTTCAATTTTCCCTAAAAAAGATATTTGTCCTACATCGTGAAAAGAATCAATATATTCTTGGTCAACATGCTGTGGATTGTCTTTATCTGCCCATCCAACTATTAATAATTTAAGATCCAGATTTTTCAATTCCTTTGACATGAATGCTTCTGCTAATTCTTTAATCCCCTTTTCCCAAATCAATCTAGTTATAATTATAAATACCTTTTGTTCTTTTGAAATTCCATGTTTTTCCCTTAATAAATCTTTATTGAATAACTTATTGCTAAAATACTCAGTATCTACACCACTACCATAGATTACTTTTGCCTTTTTATAAAATCTAGCAAACCAAATTTTTTTTAAATCATCATCATTTTGAAGAACCATTACATTAGCTCTCAAAAGCATGAGATGATATATAACTTGACTAACTAACTGTAATAATTTATACTTTAATGAATTTCTTGAAAAGACTATTCCAAGACCCGTAACATGAATTATTAATTTATTTTTATTAAAAAGATTTGTTAAAATATTAATCAAGTTAGGCTCTAGACGAAAAGAATGAATTGTATTGATTTGATTTTCATTTATTACTTTTCTAAAAAACCTAACTAGCCTTAAAATCTGTATTAGGCTTTTATTTTTCCTAGTAAAATTAAACTCAATAATATTGATGCCAAGGTTATCAATCAAGGTTAATGAATCATCTCGAGGAACAAGAGCGTAAACATTCCAGCCATTGGATATGAGGTGCTTACAATAAGGCATTCTAGCCTTTACAAAATCTGAAGCTGAATTTTCAATTAATAATATTTTCTTTTTTATTCCTTCAGCCATTTTTTTTGCCAATTATATAAACAATATACAAACCAAATAAAATAGGGATTGTATTTAGCCTTGTTATTGTAAAAAGATCTGATTACTTTTCCATAAAAGTCTCTATCTAACTCAAAAACTTTAAAAAACTTAAGGTCGTTTTCAATACTAAACACCTCCTCTTTCAACAAACCTTTAAGCCAATCTTCAAGTGGAATAGTAAAACCTTGCTTTGGTCTATTAATTAACTTAGGTTCTACATATTTTTCTAATATTTTTCTCAATAAAAATTTACCTCCTAAACTTCTATTAAACTTCAGACTATCATTCTGTTTAAAAGAAAATTCTGCTATTTCGGGATCTAAAAATGGCTCTCTAGCTTCTAAACCAACAAACATTGATGAACGGTCTACCTTCGTTAAAATGTCATTAGGAAGATATCTATCCATGTCCTTTAACCCGAAATAACTCATCATCTGATTTTTCTCAGGCTTAATTTTTACAGAATTAGATGTAGCCTTTTTCCCTGTAAAGATTTCAACATCTTTTGCTGATAAAAAGTTTGATGAACGCTCCATGAAATCATCAATATTTCTGGATAATAAGACCTCTCTAAACTTAAAAAACCTATTAGACAACTGCTTAATTTTTTTAAGCCCAGGTAGATTAGTAATGATATTTATGTGATTCGTGCTTATTCTTAAGAGTAATCTATAGAAAACATGCCTCAAAAGATAAGGGATTCTTAAAATCCACTTTGCTTTAATTGCAAAAATGTATTTTGAGTAACCTCCAAATAATTCATCACCACCATCTCCAGATAAAACTACTTTTACATCTTTTCTAGCAAAGCTTGAGAGTAAATATGTCGGTATCGCAGAACTATCTCCAAATGGCTCATCATAAATTTCTGGCAGAAGGGAAATAATATCAATAAAGTCATCAGATTTGCAATATAATGTTGAATGATTAGTCCCTATTTGGGAAGCAATATCACTTGCTATGTCAGCTTCGTTAAACTGTTTATCCTTAAATCCTATGGTATAAGTTTTAATTGGTTTGGGCGAATCTTTTTGAAGTAACGCTGTTACAAGGGTTGAATCAATACCTCCACTTAAAAAAATTCCAACTTCAACATCAGAAACTAACCTTAACTTAAAGCTTTCAATCAGTTGTTTCTCTAAATTAGTTAATACTTCATTTAACGATTTATTCTCTTGAGCTTTACCATAAAAATCTATTGGATTCCAATACTTAGAATATTCCATTTTACCACATGAGAATATATCAAGAAAAGTTCCTGGCTTTAGTTTTGAAACGTATTTAAAAATACATGAATCTGAATCAAAATAACCTTTCTGAAAAAAATGTGGTAACCCTGATAAATCCAAACTTTTATCAAATTTTTCATGCTGATGAAATGCTCTAATCTCTGATGAAAAAAGGAAAAGGTTTTTTTTGTGGTATATATATAATGGCTTAACTCCAAATCTATCTCTGCATAAAGTTAATACCCTATTTTGCTTGTTGAAGATCGCAAATGCAAACATCCCTCTAAATCTTTCTACGGCCTCTTTTCCCCAATAATCAAAAGCTGCAATAATTACTTCAGTGTCTGAATTAGTTTTAAATGAAGTTCCTAATTCTTTTAAAATGTTTTTAATTTCCCTAAAATTATAGATCTCACCATTAAAAGTAATAATCCATTTATCATTCTCCATTGGTTGAGAGGCAGCGTCTGAAAGATCAATTATTGAAAGTCTCCTGTGACCAAAACCTACATTTTCATTAATTAAAGTTCCTCCTCCATCTGGACCTCCATGCATTAATGAATTTGTCATGGCAGTTAATGTATCCTGCGAGAAATTTTCATGATCAAAATTGATTCCTCCTACTATTCTACACATAACTGTTTGCCGCTTTTCTGATTTTAAGTATAAAATCAATTTTAAAATCTAAATACGTTTTAGAAGTTTGAATCGCATTTTTAGACATAGAATTCAAATTATTTAAATTTGAAAGATGTTCTAAAAAGTTCTCGCTAATAGAACCCACCGAATCTTCTTTATCATAGCACAAAGAATTTTTCCCATGCTCACAATAATTTGATATTTCCCCAACTTTTGTTACTAAAGGAATTAGCCCTAAACTCATGGATTCAATAACACTCATCGCCATTCCCTCAATATCACTTAATTGAATATAAAAATCATACCCTCTAAGTATATGAGGTATTTGATTTCTTTCTAATGGAGAATTAAAGTTAATTTTGAAATTAGACGAATCCTCCCATTTTTTAATTTTACTATGACTTACCTCAATAGGACCAAATAAATCGAAAACAACATCTATTTGATGTTGAACTAAATTATTTAATAGTGCTATAGATTTATCTATTCTTTTTACATCACAAATTCTTCCAAGAAAAATAAACCTTAGTAAATCCTTATCTAAGGACAAATAATTTTTTTCTGTTGAAGAATAATTTTTAAATTTTATATGTGTTGACACTTTGAAGACATCTATATGCTTGAATTTAGACTCAACAAAATCACATGATTTATTCGAGTCTACTATACATGCTTTTGATAAACACAACAAAAGGTTCGTAAAAAACCTATCGTAAAAATTAAAAAATGAACTGCTGTGTATAAAAGGTATTGATTTTGTATTGCTAAATATGCAGACAAAAAAACTGATTAAATGACTCTTCCAAAGAGATGAGATGACGAAATCAATTTTATTTTTTTTTATGAAAAGTAAAAATTTAACTAAGCTACTTAAATAAATATAGGGGTTATTAGTTTGAATATTTAAGTCATACTTGTAAAGATCTATTGCATCATAATCGCCTTGATCAATTTCGTTAAATAAACTCTCTGCACCCCCTATCTTCGTCTTTGGAATTACATAAACTACTTTCTGCATAAAAAATATAATGGTGCTTGTTGAGCATTGTTTAAACTTGCCAAAATAATTTAATCTCTATCTCTCAGAGTTGTTGCCATTATTCATAAAAGCATATATTCCAAATATAAAATAGATTGAAAATACTGAAACAACTTTTTTTGTGTAAATGAAATTCAAAATCCATTTTTTTCCCATAACTTTTTTTAAGTCTAAGTCACTGAAAATCTTATTTTTTTTGTTTGATTGGAGGATTTTATCAAAATATGATTTTAACTCAAAACTGCTTACGCTGTTTTGGCGTAACCTTTTGTTTAATGAGAGGTTAAAATGAATCGTGTTTTCTTTAAGTGAGTTTTTTATACCTAGTCTCCTTAAATTTTTATTAAAAATTTTTTGGAAGACATCAAATCTGCTTTTTAATTCTAAATCTGCTTTATGTGATACACTATCTTTTAGCATTCGATATTTCAAAAGAACCTTATTTATATTTGCAAACTTAGTGACATCCGAAAGTCGAATCCATAATTCAAAATCCTCAGCGTGTAGATAGGATTCATCATAAAGAAAATTATTATCTAAAAGAACATTCTTTCTAATCATTACGCTTGGGTGGGCAAAGCAAGAAGAAAATAATAACTCCGCTTTTAATCTTTGATCATTACATGGGATTTTCCAAACTTTTGATTTAAAATCTTCTCCAAAAAGCTCGATCCAACTTCCGCAAACACCAACATCAGAATTATTTTTCATGAAATTTAATTGCTCTTCAAATCTATTAGGTAAACAGACATCATCTGCATCCATCCTTGCAATGAAATCCCCCCTAGATTTTAAAATTCCTTCATTCAAACTTGCAACTAAACCTTTGTTCTCTCTGTCTATTAATATTATTCTATCATCTTTACTAAGAAATTTTTTAATGGTTTTAAGACTATTATCCTTGGATCCATCGTTGATAATTATAAACTCAAAATTATTATATGTTTGATTCAAAACACTTTGAATCGCTTCTTCAATATACTTTTCAGCATTAAAAACAGACATTATAACTGATAGGAGCATATTAATTCTAGTTTTTTATGACTTTTTTCACAAATTCAAATAGCCGTAAAAATCTTAAAACAACAATAATTTTCTGTTTGATTTTTATTAAGCTATAATTTAAGTGCTGCTTATATTTGTAAATTGATTTTTTGAAATAATCGTTATCTAAAAGAGCTTCCATCATTTTAATATCATTTATATCCTTTGACTCAGCTCTCTCTAACTTCATGTTATATACCTGTTTAAAAGAAATAAATTTAAGGCCATTAAAGTGAAAATAAAATTGAGGGTTGAATATTAGTTCCTCTTTTTTTTCCTTGTGGTATAATAATTCAGTATCGTGGTTGTCTATTAAACTACTTTGCCTCTTATAATTTAAATCATCTACGGCAATAAAATCAATGTCTTTTGATTCTCTAAGTCCATATGCAGACAAAACAACTCCACTATCGAGAACTACATGATTATTGTCAATTTTATTTTCCTTGAGGAAATTTTTGAATTCATTAATCTTATTGTGAAATGATAAAAACCTATTTGGATTTGAATGATTTAGAAAATGAATGCTGTTTTCATTAAAAACTAATTTAGAAATTCTTAACGCCTCCTCTTTTGTGTCTGTGATATGAATAGAGTGTTTACCTATTTTAAACATATCTCTAACTTTTTTTTTGATTGAGAAAACATTCTCCAATTCATCCTCTTGAAAAGCAATTACTCTAACCGGATTAAAGTTTTTAAAGCATTCAACTAACTTGGCATGAACTCCTCGATAATTATTTTCGATGTTTCCCAACCATTTTTCACCACTGTAGATTTGTGAAAGCAAATTATGGGCTCCTTTTAAGTTGAACATAATATCTTTCCTATAAACAACATTAGGTATAATATTTTCTAAATCAACGTTAAAACCTTTGGCTGAGGGCCAAATAAAAGCAATGTATATATTTGATGAAAATTCAATAAAATTTTGTGCGGCAAAATCTAAAAAGAGTTTTGGTACGTTTCGGGCGTAAAAAAATTTATAATCATAAGTATGGTCCTCTGAATCTATATTAACAGCGCTAATTTCTTTATTTAAATAAATACTCGATGACAGTCTATGAGCTCCGTTTGCTATTGAATTATTTTTTGAGAGAGGTAATATTGACTCATTTTTATTAAAACCATTTTTTTTTATGTTTTGAAAGGTGCGCTCAAAATTATCAATAAACTTTTTTAAACTATTTTTATGCTTATTCCCTGGCTCAGTAAATTTATTTAATGAAAAAGCCCTAATATGATCTTTATATATTTCTTTTGCTAAAGAATAGTTCTTTTCCCTAAGTTCCAAATAAAGAAGTTTAAAGGCAATGTCAAATCTATTATGCGTTAGGAGGTTTTGAGCCTTTAAAGTTTTTATTTTATAGTCATTGTGAACTAAGTCTTTGATAAAGTGAGGCTCTATTAGCTTAAGTAGTCTATCTTTTTTTATCATAGATTTTGTCTAATTCTCTCATAAAACCTACTATTCGTTTTATGGACGTATGCTCACTCCTAGCTTTTTCTACACCTGCTGATTTTATATTTTCTCTTTCATCTTCGTGCTTTAAATAGTAGTAAATTAACTTTTCTGATTCATCAATACCGTTATAACAAACTATTTCTTTCCCTATATGGTAATAATCATCAAGCGTAGGAACATAATCAGTAAGTTGAAATCCCCCTAGATTAGGGATTTCGAAATTTCTTGCTTTTGTTTGACTACTATTTTTAGATTCACCTACTAAAACCGATTTAACTGTAGATGCAAAATTTCTTACTGATGAAAATAAATATCTCGCATCATAACTTATACTATTTGAGATATTAAGATTTATTTTTGATGAAACAAAAATTTGCTCAATTTCTTCATCGGTAACCCTTCCATTAGTCCATCCATCTCCAAAACAATGAACTTTAATATTTCTCTTTTGAAGTTCTGATACAAACCATTTCCTGTAAGCACTAATGCCTCCAACAAAACTCACATCATATTTGTACTTTATATCCTTATATTTTACATCAGAATAAGGCGAACCCCATTGACTATATATAACATTATTTTGGCCTATGTCCTTATATTTATCTATGCTAAATTTATCAGTAGTAATACAGGCATTAAAATAATTAGCATATCTAGAACTAAAATTGTCAAACCTCCACTGATCATCTCCAAAAAAATTTACTGAAAAAAAGCCCGTGTCCTTTAGCTTTTCCAAAGTTTGATTTTCTATTTGATTCTTTTGCAAAATAAAAAAAATCATGTCTGGTTTTATTTTATTTGCTTTTTCAATAATTAATGATTGTAACTCTTCTTTGGAATGACTATCATAAAAAATAGGTTCAATTTCATACCCAAGTTTTAAAAAATTCTCATACCAAGCTTTATAGTTGAAAGCTTTCCCGTTTTCAGGCTTCCCAAATTCAAACTGATAAGACAAATAAAGTATTTTTTTTATCATACTAAATTTTTAACACTAACGTATGTCTGTGATAAAAAACTCTACGAAAATTATATTTTTCTATTGCCTCATCGACTGCCTCTATGAGTCCTGGAAAGCCCTCAAAATAATCATCAAAAACAACGATTGAACCTTTTTTTAATAACGGGAAAAATAACTCTATATCTTTTGAAACTCCCTGTTTAGTGTGGTCTCCATCTACAAACAAAAACCTAACTGTATTTCCTTCTATTTCTTTGACAGCTTCATGATTTTCCATGTTCAGAAGGTTAACTATTTTATCTAATTCAAACATTTTCATATTTGCTATGAAGTTTTCTTTAAGATCGTCTAATTTCCCGTCAACAGCATATAAATTTTCTTTTCCAATATTCCCTTTAAAATGATCAATTGCATAAAATTTCCCGTTTTTAGATTCTTTAACTGCTCTTGCTAAAAAAGAAGTACTTCGTCCCTGCCAAGATCCTATTTCTACAACATCTCCTTTCATTTCTTGCATAAAACACAATGAAAATAAAAATTTGCCTGCAGCAGGAGTTATCATTCCTGGAATTGTCATTGACATTTTTCCTAATTTCTCAACATCTACAATCTCATTATTTACTTGGCTATATTTTGAATAAAAATTATCAAATTCAATTTGATTATCTACTTTCACTAAATTATAACCTAAGCTATTGAGGATTTTTTTTATTGTTTTTTTTATCATGCTATAATTTCATAAAATCAATTTTTGTACCCTACACATTGTTTTCCTGTCCTCAAATTAAACTTAGAGCCTACACAATTATCATTTTTAATTATTTTTAATTATTTTACACCCTTTAAATAATCCAATAAGCTATAAAATAATATAATCAACCTACTTCTTGACTTTCTCTTTTGTCCATTAGAATAAACCGATTTATATAAAATATTGTTTTTGTACATAAAAATCTTTTTGAATTCATCAAAATAAACACCAAAAGATGACTCTCTTAATAAGATATCCTCATAATAATCTACTATACCTTCAACTTTTAAATGAGTATCCTTTTTAAAAAGAAAAGCTTTGTTTAGAGTTCTTACATAAAATTCCTTTTTGTTAACAACACCCCAAATTTCAATATTTTGATTTATCATTGGTTCAAAATTTAAATGATCCTCTATTATGACATATTCTCTTTCATAGTTGGATAAAAATGATTTATTTGTTTTTGATTTTATGCCTAAAATATCTTGATAGGTATCAAAAAAATCAGCTAGTGAGCATAATTTGGTGTTATTAGTTAAAGCATCTTGATACTTTTCCCTATGAATTAAGATGACATTTGATCTATCTTCATTAATTAAGTGTTCTAATGGCTCTAGCTTTCTTTCTAGACTAAACTTAAATCCGTGATCTGAAAAAATAAATATGTGATCAAAATCATTTTTATCAAACTTGGAAAAGACAATATCGTATATACTTTGACATATACTATAGGCGTCTTTTTCACCTTTTTTATTATACCCAAAATCATCAAATGCTAAATGAAAGTCTGGTATACTAATAAAAAGAAAGTGGTCTTCTTCCAGTTCCAATGTTGATAAATAATCTTCTAAATCATTATTTTTATTATGAATATCTAATGAGGCAATATGATCTGGAAATAGTCCGTTTGCTCTTTCTTGTGGAGATGAAAAACTGCTAATTTTATAATTCTTTTCTAAAAAAATATCAAATACCGTTTTTTGATTTTCTTTTAAAAAAAACTGAGGCCATTTAAGCCTCGTATTACAACCATTCTCGTATGGGTCTAATCCAGTTAAAAATGTAGAAATTCCCCTTGGAGAATCAGGACCAGGGGTATAGCAATTATTAAAAACAGTGCCTCCTAAATTTTTAAAAGAAATATCAAGTTGTGTATCTACTTTAATTTTATCGTTGAAAATAGAAAGCCTATTAGGCCTTATCATATCAATAAATAATGTCAGAATTTTCATGGAACCATTGGAATAATGCTCTTACTAACTATTAAAAAATAGATTCCGAATATAGCTAAGCAAGATAAATTATAAAAAATATTATCATTTGAAGGCAAGACAAATACTATTCCAAAAGGAGTAGAATAGATGAATGTTTTAAATAAGTTTATGGGTGTTTTTATTTCTAATAGTTTATTCATTTTTATATACATGAAAAAACAAACTAAAAAATAACCTAAAGCTAAAACTAAAGGTATCATTGTCAAATTACGGCTAAAGTCAAATATCAATAAGGAAATTACAACTACAGAAAAGCCAATTAAATATGGTAAGATAGTTTTGTTCGTTTTTAATTCTGCCTGAGAAATACCATTTAATAAATTCGTTGTCACTCTAAAAAACTCAATAAATGCTCCAATTAATGTGTAATGATATGACTCATGAAATTGATTATCTGCCAAAACAATAATTAATTTTTCTGACATGGTTATTACAAAAACTAATGCAAAAAAATATATTGGCATTATTATACTTGCCATCTTATTCCATGCTTTAGCTCTTCCCTCCTTTGTGCTGTCTAGTAGATCTTTTAAAAATATTGGATTAAAGTACTGCGTTATTAAAGCTTCAAGTGAACCAAATATTGAAGATGCAATTCCAAGTCCAATAGCTATATAACCAAGTGCTTCAGCTGAATATTTATAATCAATTATAAATCTATAGGACATGTTTTGCCCCCACATTAAAAATGTTGTGACTGCTACAGGGAGTGAGAAAAAAAATATCTTTTGTAATCTTTCTTTTGTAATTGTGGCTTTGATCTTTTTTATATCTAACAAATTCCCTTTAATAAAGAATTTAAAGGCAAAGTAGAGTACTAAGCACTCGGAACTAATTATACCGAATAACCAGTATAAAGAACTTGCTTCAAATAAATAAATAAACCCAACAGATGATGCAAGTCCTATTAGTGATGTAATGATTGAAAATATTACAAACTCTCTTGTAAATCCAATTGTGTTTGCACCATAAATTAAATTTCGGTGAATCGTGCTAACTAATATTGATAAAATAATAAATAATATAAAGATTTGGTTGTCGAACTTTTCACCGTAGTTTGAAATTTCAAACAAAACATTTAAAGATAAAACGGATATTACTGCTACTATTAAACTCCATAAAATGAATATAAATATTGCATTAAATAAATTTTTACTTCGCTGCCATTCTAATAAATGTCTACTAAAATACATCCCTGGAGCATTTAAAAAAACTAAATTAAAAAAGGCTAAAATTGATGTAGCTAAATAGTAGTTTCCAACCTCTTCAGGGTTTAATAATGAAGTTAATAGTCTTATTGAAGCTAGAGTTATTAAAATCTGAACTATTCTGCCTGAAATTATAAATACTAAATTTTTATCCAAACTATTTATTTAAGTAGCGTTTTAATAGTTTTATAAAGTCAACAATATCGTTAAAATCTATATTGCCAATATTTGCTATTCTAAAAGTATTAAACTCCTCTACTTTTCCGGGGTAAATTGTGAACCCGTTATCATAAAAATAATCATGCATTTTATTGAACTCAACACCCTTTGAAATTTCGATGGACGTAATTATTTTAGAATGGTATTTATCATCAACAAGATAATTCAATCCCATCTCTTTTAAAGAATCTGTCAATAGTTTCCATGATTTAGAATATCTTAAATA
>Ga0233444_10003771_pt1 | contig 14839 bp, 14 predicted proteins | sample SI_124_October20_6_FD_182792 | JGI IMG/M metagenome (GOLD analysis project Ga0233444, IMG submission 182792) | Seawater microbial communities from Saanich Inlet, British Columbia, Canada - SI_124_October2016_10_MG | ecosystem: Environmental > Aquatic > Marine > Inlet | place: Canada: British...
CTCCACCTTTAGTCGCGAAACCAACTCCGACTCCCAAATAAACCTTAGACTCTTGTGCGTTGACAGCAAACGAAGCCATGGCCAAACAAATTACTAGTAGTGCTTTTTTCATATAATATAAGATTAAAAATTTTTTAAATATATATAAAAAAATTCATGTGCATTTAAAATGCATATTATTTTTTTTATATTTGTAATCTAAATTTTAATAAAACAAACTAATACATATGAAAAAACAATTAAGAACGCTTCTCATTATAGGACTATCTCTATTTTTTGCATGCAGTGACGATACAAATGAATCGGCGACAGAACAAACACAAAAAACAACTATTACCAATGTCAACTTTTATACACGTACTTTTGGTGATGGAAATCAACTTGGCGTAACGCCAACATCAACTGGAGGCACTTCTTATATTGTAGATTTTGGCGACCCAACAGCACTAAATGATGAAGATATCTTTATTACTTCAGGTACTGAAGTTCTTTACAATTACCCAAAAAAATCAGCGACATACACTATTGCTGTTACAGCTTCAGCAAGCACTGCATCGGATAAAACCGTTACAAGTAATCATACTGTTACTATAAAAACAGATAAAACATTTTTAGAAGCAAATCAAGGTAATTGGAAGACTTCCTTTACCGATTTGGGAATTGATCTCGCAGTAAAAGTCAACACCAACAGTATCCAAACATATACAAAACAAAATACTGAAACCTGTTACCAAGAAAGTTCAAGCAATTTAGGTGGCAATTCCATAATCCTTGCAAACACCTCTCAACAATACATATCAAGAACAACAGGAATAGCTGCTTCCTCAGTTTTTTCAGGTGCAGACTTGGAATACATTAACGATTTGGGGTATACTCTCATATCAATAGAAGGTACATACAATGTCTTAAACAGCAATGAAATAGACTTTTCTGAAATATACAGTGCTGGTAGTACTGAAGTCTTATCTGTAACGGGGACATTGATGAAGACAAATTCAATAAACGTATGTTCAAACAACACCATAGATTCTCCTTTCTTGGCTTCGCATCAAGGGAACTGGAAGACATCATTTACGGATTTAGGCATAGACATTCTTTTTCAAATTTCTGAAGACAATACGAATTCCTTCAACAAATTGAGCACCTCATCATGCTGGGACAAAAGCGTTGAAACAAACAGTGGATCTAAAAGTATTTTTAAAGACACTTCAGAGGAATATGTTTTTGAAATAAGAGGAATTAATGCGAATGATATTTTTGAAGGTGACGATTTGCAACTCATTTACAATCTTGGATACAATAAGATAGACATTGTAAGTGCTTATTCGGGTGGCTACCCCTATACATTGGTTGGTTTTTCTGAGAGCATTTACCTTGCTGGAACTGATACAGAACTTTTAAATCTATACGGTACAATGTCTAAAATCAGCAGCTTTAATATTTGTAACGGAGGAACTGTTAGAAAAAAAATTACAAATTCAAAAAAATACCACCTCACTGAAAAAACTAAACAAAAGCTTCAAACCTTAAAATAAATAAGCAACAATGTTAATAGTATGTTTTCTTTTCTGACAGAAAAGAAAGAAGTACCACAGAAAGTTTTCTCTTTGATTTTTTATTCAGTTTGATTGGGGTCGTTTTGGAAATAGCACTTCCTAACAAAAAATAAATTCCACTCTTTTTAGTCAGGATTGTCTAAAAAAAACTTGAGAAAAAAGTGGTTTTACTGTAAAATTCGAAGTAAAAATACGAGAAACGATGTTAAGAAAAACACTTTACATTAAAATGTTTTCTTTATGTTTAACTATCATTCAAATGATAATTTATTGTATTGCTTGATGGCTGACAGTAATCGATTTTGAATTTTATTTCGAAACCATTTTGGTTCCAATACTATAAGTTCCTGTCCATAAGCAAGTAAATGTTTCTCCAATTCATAGTTTGGAAGCACTTCGATTGAAAAGACACATCCCTCAGCACCTTCAGAAAGTTGCTTTTGAGAACCGTGAATAGGTTTGGTTTGAATGTATGGCGCGAGAGTTGGTGATGCAAGAAAAGTTATTTTTGTTAGTTCAGCATCTAAAGGAAATGTAACTCCTACAATGTCTTCAAAATACATTTCATAGTCAATATCCGACTCTACAAAAGGAAGATCCAATTCTTTAAATGAGACGATACGGTCTAGAGCAAAGTTGGAAACTGTTTCAAAATCGGGGTTTTTACCAAATAAAAACCATCGGTTGTTGAATTGTTTTAAGTAATGCGGATGGAGTATCCAATTTTTTGCTTTGGTATTTCCAAAAGACTGGTACTTTATTTTTAAGGCGCGTCTATGTAAAATAGCATGAAACAAAGTCTCTAAATACTCCACCCCCTTTAGAAAACGATTGCTGTCAAAGGAAATACATTTGCGCTCGACCGGACTCAATTGAAAGCCTACTTCTAATTTCAAAACCAAGGACTGCATCCATTTGAATTCAGGGATTTCTTTAATTCTATGAAACACTACAAGTGCCGCTTTCACCTGTTCAGCTTCCAGTAAATTGATGGGCTCATTTTTAATTGAAAATTTTGGATCGGAATAACGGTAAAAAACCTTTTTACCATCTCTAAAACGCTCCAAAGGAATACTCCATCCTTGAACACTTTCCATAAACTTGATGTCTTCAAAGAGTTGTCGCCTTCGAATACCATCACAATTGGAATCGAAGGCAAGAAGTGTAGCATTACAGTGATTCAATAAATCAGCAATGTAAAACTTACGCAAGGTGCTGGAAAAGCAATTATCCAAAGTTTGATAACGAATAAGTGCATTTTTAGTATTTGGCATTTTTTAACGAGAATTTTAGTAAAAATACTTTTTATTATGCACATTCACTGCATAGATATGCATTAATATTGCAAAAAAATAAAATTTAATGCTTTCTTACTTATTACTATCAATTGCAACTGCATTAATAGGCTGGTATGTTTCCAAAGAAAAAGGAAGAAATACCACCTTAGGATTTTTGCTCGGCTTCTTTTTCAACCTAATGGGAGTCCTTGTAGTAGCAATCATGCCTTCAAAAATTGATCACAATCAATTCTCTCTCAAAAAAAAAGTACTAAATAAGAATACAGCTAAACATACTATTGTCCGAAAATATTCAACAGAAATATACAAAAAGCGTTTTTTTTAATTTAAAAAGGAGGTAGAATTTTCGAGTAATTTATAATCAAACCTTGAGGTCAAATAACGAACCGCTCAAAACAGCAAGTGCTTTTTCCAAATTGAAGGATTCAAAACTATCCCTGTAGCGCCTAAACACTTAACCTTGGCCTAGAAGACTCATCGCACAATCTTTCACGGAAAGCTACATGGAAGAAAAAAATTTCTGCTGAATTAAAAAACACTCAGTTATATTGTTCACTGACAAAATGTGGCTCCTCCGAAGTCAGCATTGCAAAACACTAAATAGGCAAAACTATTATTCCCTTTCCCCACATGTCAAGAGCATTAAATATTTGAATTAAATTTCGCGGAATAGCTTCTTAGAAAAATGTGTTTCACTAAAGTCGGCAAACTACGTGTAATAGAAAGAACTATGAACGTATTCTTGCGGATATTTTTTTTTTGGAAAAGCCTAACTATTGAAGAAACTAGCGGATTTGAAATAGAAAAGACTTGATAAGAGTTTAGAAACAAGAACAAACCCATTGTAACAAAACGTAAAAACGAAGTGAAATTCTGACGCTAATTTAATGACTTTAAAAAGCGATTTTACGATGCTTTTTTTTTAAACAAAAAACCTTTTAGGTATTTTCAAATGCTTGACGTAAAGAATCTATGAGACTACATTTTTCCCGAATTAAAAAGACTTTACAATGAAATTACCAACAGCGAACTTTGTAAATCAATTCAAAGTTTTGTTTCTGAATTTTTTAAAACCTTAGCTACTTGGATTTCTTCGTATTTTTGAATCATTTTATAAATACGATCTTGCAATTTTTGACGCAATAAACTGGGCTCTAGCACCTCGAGTTCCTCCCCAAAAGAAAGTATACTATTCTCCAACTCATAATTTGGGTATACCTCAATAGAAAACAATAAACCTCCCTCGCTAAGGGATATTTGTTTTTGGGAACTGTGAATAGGCTTGGTAAGGATATAAGGTGACAAACTAGGCTTGGCATGAAAGATGATTTTCGTAAGCTCAGCCTCCAAAGGTATAGTCACTCCGAGGATACTCTCAAAATACAATTCAAAATCAATCGTCGTCTCTAAAAAAGGGGAATCCACTTCTTCATATGCGACGATGCGGTCTAAAGCCAAATTAGTAAAGGTTTCAAAATCGGGATTTTTCCCGAGTAAAAACCAACGGTTGTTGTACTGTTTGAGGTAGTAGGGATGCAGGGTGTATACATGAACTTTTGAATGTTTAAAAGATTGGTAGGAAACTTTTAAAACCTGTTTTTTTAAGATGGCTTGAAATAAATCACCCAAAGCATCGATGCCTTTCAAATGATGGTTGCTTTCAAAATTGATGCATTTAGGACCTTCGAATTGTTCAAAAAAAGTTTCATCCAATTTTAAATACAACTCTTGAATCCATTGAAAATTAGTGATCCCTTTAACACGATGTAAAACCCTGATAGCTTCTTTAATTTTATCGAGTTCAGGGACACTCACAGGAAAATAATTGATCGAGAATTTGGGATCTGAATAGCGGTAAAAAATTCTTTTTCCACTCTTACAACGCTCTAAGGGAATGTTCCAACCGAGAGAACTCTCCATAAATTTTATATCCTCAAAGAGTTGCCGCTTCTGAATTCCGATTGCGCTCGGTTTCTGAGCGATAATTGCTTTGTTGCACTCCTCCAACAAGTCCTCAATAAAATAGTTCCTCCCAGGATTGGAAAAACAAGTATTTAAAGTTTGGTAACGAATGAGGGCATTTTTGTTCGTCGGCACAATAGATGGATATTACAAATGTTAATTTAAGTATAACAATGATAGGCCCGACCTATGCAATCTATCTGCATAATAAAAAAAAAAGGCTTTTTTTTTTAAACAAAATCACAAGTGACTGATTTACTGCGTCATAGCAAACTAACTGATGAGAGGTATTTTCGAAATACCACCTTTTATTTACAATAATATTCAATAATGGAGAAAAACAGCTGTTTTCAACATTGACAGAATGATCAATGTTGAAAAAAAATTGAAACACAAGTTTATGACATAAAAGGACCACATGACATGCTTTTAAAAAGAAAACACTCAATCTATCTATGATTTGTTATGATATGAAAGATGGCCTATTTAATGGAGTGATTGTTCACAAAGACAACCCGAATATCATGTAGTTGTTATTTTAAAAATTAAATATTGAAAAAAAATTAGAAGCACAAACGAAACATCAATGTACTCAAGTTTATTTTATCGATTTTTTTAATAACGGAAAAACAATCACCAATCAAATTATTACAAAAGTTTAATGTTTCGATTGAAAAAGCAGCTGCTGCAGAATATTGTTTCAATTTTTTATTTGAAACATTCAATATCTCATTAAGAATTGGATCAAAATAGAGTTTGGTCTCAATCCAGAAATCATTTATGGGAAACCAACGCAGCTTTTCCATCAGCATTGAAGAAACTAGAATGGGCATGATTGATACATTTTCAAACCAACAAGGGTTCATTGTAATTACCTCTCACCTCTAGCTGCAAGCGTGGGACTAAACATTACCGCCTCAAATCATATATTTCGCTTGGAAAGACACTGGAACCCCGCAAAAGAAACACAAAACTTAGTTTGTTGAAAAATTAACATACAGACCTACAGGCAACTCCTTTGAAAGGGCGTACACTCAAACAAAACAAAAAAAGCATCTCCAAAGAGATGCTTTTTGCGGTCTGGACGGGACTCGAACCCGCGACCCCCTGCGTGACAGGCAGGTATTCTAACCAGCTGAACTACCAGACCGTGGCATTTAGCGATGGCAAATATAGTGCTTTTTAAAAAAACGGCAAACATTTTGTTTTTTATTTTCACCTAAGTAAAAGTGCGCATCCCCCCACTTTCAATGGGCTAGTAATAAAATAAAAATTCGATCAAACAGCACTCATTCCCCTTTGAACAAATCCTGCAAAATAAACATCTAGAATCGCCCATACAAAGAAACATCAAATGCATAGCAGAAAACACCTATAGTTTTGTAGATTTGCTGATATGCCTATTAAAACAACACTTACAATCCTGCTTTTTTCACTGTTTTGCCGCGGGCAAATCACCTCTCAACTGCTAGAAACAAAGACAACCCAAACTGATTTTTATGTAGGAATCGACTTTCTTAAAAACCACTACCACAGAACTTCCTCGGTTTTGTACAAGGAAAGTAATCAAAAAACCTACACATACACAAACCTCCGGTTTGGAGACATCCATTCTGTAGATATCAGTAATCCTCTTAAAATTGTGGTTTTTTACAGAAACTTCAACACTGTGGTTATGTTAGACAACCGGCTCAATGAATTGGAGACTATTTCTTTTGAAGCAACTATTTCCTTTGTTAGAAAAAGCAGTGGCCACCATTTGTGGCGCTACAATGCTGATGCCCAGCAACTAGAAAATTACAACACCAAAACCCATCGCATCAGCAGTAGCAGCCCACCACTACCACATACATTTGTCATCGACATGAAAAGCAATCTCAATCATGTTTTTTTACTCAGCGATCAAGGAATTTATACCTACGACTACCTTGGCAACCTCAGCGATATGTACCATTACCCTTTGGCAACACAACTGGAAATTGATGGGGCATACCGCTATGTACTTTCCAAAGAAAAATTGTTCCGAATCTCAAATACACGGGAAGAAATCCAGCTTCCGAAAGAAATTTCCATCAAAAGTTTTTTTGTATTTAAGAAGGACCTCTATCTTTTTGACGGAATTCAACTCCATCATTTTTTAATTGATAAAAATGACTAAATTAGCATCCTAATCTTAAAAGAGATTTATCCATGCACTTAGCAATCGCCGGCAATATAGGCGCCGGAAAAACCACACTTACCGAGCTTTTGGCAAACCATTATCGATGGAATTCCCATTTTGAAACCGTGGACGACAATCCCTATTTGGACGATTTTTACAGCGAGATGGAACGTTGGTCTTTCAACCTTCAGGTATATTTTTTAAACAGTCGATTTGGACAAATTTTAGAAATTCAAAAAAGCGGTCAAAATATCATCCAAGACCGAACAATCTACGAAGACGCCAAAATATTTGCGCCCAACCTTCACGCTATGGGCCTTTTGACCAATCGAGACTTCAACAACTACAACAACTTGTTCGAATTGATGGAAAATTTGGTCACACCTCCAGACTTGTTAATTTACCTGCGAGCAGACATCAAAACCCTGGTAGGGCAAATTCACAAGCGTGGAAGAGCCTATGAAAACACGATCAGCATCGACTATCTCAGTCGTTTGAACGAACGCTACGAAGCGTGGATTTCTCAATACGACAAAGGGAAATTGCTCATTATCGATGTTGACGACATCGACTTTGTAGAAAACCCAGAAGATTTGGGAAAAGTCATTGGTCGCGTAGATGCACACATCCACGGCTTGTTTTAAAACCCCTACTACATGCAGGACTTCCTTAAAAAAAAATAAAAAAAAAGGTTCTCATCAGATGAGAACCTTTTTTTACATTGAGAATTACTAAGAAACGATTTCCATCTCATCTCTTTTAACTGCACATGCCTTCTCAATTGCGTCAATTACTCGCTCATTAGAAAACGTTTCACTTGTCTCTGAAACAACTTCCTTGACAACTTCCTTGACAACTTCTTCAGCTGGAAAAACCAACTCAATTGAAGGCTGTTGTGCCTTTTTTTCTAGCACGTAGTTCGCCACTGCATCTGAATTGGCAATACTTGGTGCAATCACCAAAGCCACAACCGACATCAGTTTCAACAAGATGTTCAAAGAAGGTCCAGAAGTATCTTTGAAAGGATCTCCAACGGTATCACCTACCACAGCTGCCTTGTGTGCATCCGTTCCTTTTTTTCCTTGTTCTTCAATGGTTTTCTTTGCATTGTCCCAAGCTCCTCCAGCATTGGACTGGAAAATCGCCATCAAGACTCCACAAGTTGTCACACCAGCCAAAAGGCCGCCCAACATTTCTGGACCTCCTACAAAACCAATCGCTACAGGCACTGCAATGGCTAACAATCCCGGGAACACCATTTCTTTCAATGACGCTTTTGTGGAGATGTCCACACATTTCCCGTAATCCGCAACGCCGTCAGCAGCATCAAAAACAGCACGGTCTGCGTCGGAAGCTTTTGACATGTCTGAATCGTATTTCCGCATGACCTCCAATGCCGATTTCAAGGCAGGAATGTCCCGGAACTGACGACGTACTTCTTCAATCATGGCCATAGCTGCTCTTCCTACCGCATTCATAGACAAGGCAGAAAAAACAAAAGGAAGCATTGCACCGATCAAGAGACCCGCCATAATTTTAGGCTGAGAAACATCGATGGCAACCACATTCGCAGTTTCCATAAATGCCGCAAACAATGCCAAGGCAGTCAATGCCGCGGAAGCAATGGCAAAACCTTTCCCAATCGCAGCTGTCGTATTTCCTACGGCATCCAATTTATCTGTACGTTCGCGAACTTTACTTGGCAATTCTGCCATTTCAGCAATCCCTCCCGCATTGTCAGAAATCGGTCCGTAGGCATCTACCGCCAATTGAATTCCCGTATTGGCCAACATTCCGACGGCTGCAATTGCAATTCCATACAAACCTGCAAAATGGTGAGAAATTATGATTGCTGCAGCAATCAATAAAATCGGTAGTGCTGTTGACATCATCCCCACTCCTAAACCAGCAATGATATTGGTAGCAGCGCCTGTTTCGGACTGTGCGATGATTGAGTTCACCGGCTTGGTTCCAGTTCCTGTATAATATTCTGTTACTTTTCCCACAAGCAGGCCAGCAACCAATCCCGTAATGGTCGCCCAAAAGACGCCCATAGAAGTATAGTCAATACCTTTATAGGTCCAGGCGGCCGGAAGCATTTCTTGAATGATGAAATACGAAGCGATCAACATCAAAATAGCAGATCCGAATTCTCCGATGTTCAGTGCGGCATGCGGAGAACCTCCGTCTTTGACTTTGACAAAGAACGTTCCAATAATGGACATGATTATTCCTACTGCTGCCAAGACCATCGGCAAATAAACAGCTCCCAGTCCATCAAAGGCAACTTTAAACTCAGGCAAAGTAGCGTAGATTGCTCCCAAAACCATGGTTCCGATAATGGATCCAACATAGGATTCAAACAAATCGGCACCCATTCCGGCAACATCTCCAACATTGTCGCCTACATTGTCTGCAATAGTCGCGGGGTTCAAGGGATGGTCTTCAGGGATTCCTGCCTCTACTTTTCCGACCAAATCCGCGCCAACATCTGCCGCTTTTGTATAAATTCCTCCACCCACACGAGCAAACAAGGCAATGGAAGAAGCTCCCAATGAGAATCCAGAAAGCACGTTAAGAACTTCTCCAACAGCCCAACCTTGGGCACTGTAAATCATAAAGAGTCCGCTCAGACCCAATACGCCCAATCCAACAACACCCAGCCCCATCACAGCGCCTCCTGCAAAAGCGACTTCCAAAGCAGTTCCTAAAGAGGTACGTGCTGCTTGGGTGGTTCTTACATTCGCTTTGGTAGCCACTTTCATCCCTATAAAGCCTGCCAAAGCTGAACAAATCGCTCCGACGATAAAAGAAACAGCTACCATTCCATTGGATCCGGTTTCTGCACTACCTTTGAAAAATAGCAAAATTGCGACGGCTACCACAAAAATTGAAAGTATCTTGTATTCTGCCTTTAAAAAAGACATGGCACCGTCTGCTATATTTTTTGCAATACGTGCCATTTTTTCGTTTCCTTCATCTTGTTTAGAAACCCATGTGTTTTTAAAAAAAACAAAGGCGAGTGCGACTACTCCAAAAAGGGGTAGGTAGTTTACAATTAATTCCATTTTTAGTTTGGTTTAAGTTTAAATGATTAAAATTCAGTTGCCTAAAAATAGAAAAAAATGGCAGATAAAAAAACACCGTGTTTATTTAAATAAACACGGTGTTTTAAAAAGAGTTGAAAAACTGCTTTATATCTTGAAGCTTCCTTTAGCTTTGTGCTCGCTATTTTCATAACGTTCTACACATTTTACATAAATTTCTCTGGCTTCTTGAGCATCTCCCCATCCACCAACATCTACTTTCTTTTCTTCCAAATCTTTGTACACTTGGAAGAAATGTTCGATTTCTTTCAAACGGTGAGGATTCAAATCAGCGATGTCTTTTTTATCGTTCCAAATCGGATCGGAAATTGGCACACAGATGATTTTTTCATCCGGTCCTTTTTCATCGGCCATGTGGAAGACACCGATTGGACGAACTTCAACAACGGTCATCGGGTACATGGGCTGGTGTCCCAACACCAACACATCCAAAGGATCTCGGTCCAAGGCCAATGTCTCAGGAATAAATCCGTAATCTCCTGGATACATCATGGAAGAAAACAACATTCTGTCAAAACGAATTTTGTGAAGGTCGAAGTCGTATTCGTACTTATTTCTACTTCCTTTTGGAATCTCTACCAAGACATCAAAAGTCTCTACTGCTTTTGCATTCATATTTTTGTGATTGGGTGCTTAAATTTTTTGCAAAAATAGTAAAATCAGTCAATTGACACTTTTATTTTTAAAAAAATTACACAAACTTAATGGAAGACAGTTTGTTCCAAAAAAAAATTCCTTTCTCAAATGAGAAAGGAATTGATGAATTTACTGCTAAAACAACTGTTTACTTTGCGTACAACACTTCTTTTACTTCTTTGATCACATCTGTGTGATCTGGCAACCATTCTGCCAACAATACGGGTGAATATGGTGCAGGCGTATCCGCTGTGTTGATACGTTTGATCGGCGCATCCAAATAATTGAACGCTTTTTCTTGTATCTGGTAGGTGATTTCAGTAGATATGTTTCCATAAGGCCAAGCTTCTTCCAAAATAACCAATCTATTGGTTTTTTTGACCGACGCTATGATGGCATCAATGTCCAAAGGTCGGATGGTTCTCAAATCAATGATTTCTATCGAAATGCCTTCTTTTTCTAAGATTTCTGCAGCTTTGTATGCCTCTTTGATGATTTTACCAAAAGAAACCACCGTCACATCCGTTCCTTTTCTTTTGATGTCAGCCACTCCCAAAGGAATGATGTATTCTCCTTCTGGCACTTCTCCCTTGTCGCCATACATTTGCTCAGACTCCATAAAAATTACGGGATCGTTGTCGCGAATAGAAGCTTTTAAGAGCCCTTTTGCATCATAAGGATTGGAAGGAACCACTACTTTCAATCCTGGAGTGTTTGCAAACCAGTTTTCAAAAGCTTGTGAGTGGGTTGCTCCCAATTGGCCTGCAGAAGCTGTAGGTCCTCTAAATACGATAGGACAAGGAAATTGTCCTCCCGACATTTGACGAATTTTGGCGGCATTGTTGATGATTTGATCAATTCCAACCAAGGCAAAATTAAAAGTCATGTATTCTACAATCGGACGGTTGCCCGTCATGGTAGACCCCACGGCTATTCCACCAAAACCAAGCTCGGCAATGGGGGCGTCAATCACACGCTTCTCTCCAAATTCGTCCAACATTCCTTTGGAAGCTTTGTAAGCTCCATTGTATTCCGCTACTTCTTCTCCAATTAAGTAAACGCTTTCATCCAAACGCATCTCTTCACTCATGGCTTCGCAAATAGCTTCTCTAAACTGTATCGTTTTCATAGGTATCTTCTTTATGAGGCAACAAAAATAAGGATTTTCATGGCATTCTAGGAATTTCTCTTTTAAAAAAACCAAAAAAAAGAAGACGTCCATCGACTGCCAATTGCTGCGTCCTCTTTTTTAGCAATCACTTTTGACTTTTCAAGTCTAAAAAAAAATGGCAGTCCTGTCGAAAATAGTCAGCTCCCAAAAACCGTTAAAAATCCAACAGACTGAAAACCCATTCACTAAGACCTAAAAAAAATGCTCTTTTTTTACTATGCATGCATAGTTTTTTCTAAAAAAATGTTGTATTTTTGGAGGGTAAAAACCAAGCTAATTTAAAGCCCACTTTTTCTATGAAAGTATTCGTATGTATCAGCCATGTTCCCGATACAACCTCAAAAATAAATTTTACTGAAAATGCGTCTGAATTTGACAAAACAGGCGTGCAATTTGTCATCAATCCCTACGATGAATTTGCCCTAGCACGTGCCATGTGGTTGAAAGAAAAACAAGGGGCAACGATTACGGTAATTTCCGTAGGAGATGCTTCCGTGGAATCTTCTTTGCGAAAATCATTGGCCATTGGAGCAGACGATGCCATCCGCATAGACGCCGAACCCACAGACGGTCTTTTTGTTGCCCAACAATTGGCTGCCGTTCTCAAAGAGCATGCCTGCGATTTGATTTTGACAGGCAGAGAGTCGATCGACTACAATGGCGCCATGGTTCCTGGGATGCTCGCAACGCTCCTAGATATGAATTTTATCAATGCTTGCGTCGGGCTGGAGATCGAAAATCAAACGGTGACTGCTCACAAAGAAATTGACGGAGGTACAGAAACTCTTTCGGCCACACTGCCTTTGGTTGTGGCCGGTCAAAAAGGTTTGGTGGAAGAAAAAGACCTTCGCATTCCAAACATGCGCGGCATTATGATGGCTCGAAAAAAACCCTTGACAGTTTTGGCTCCCATTGCCATAGAAAGCAGTACCCATGCCAACCGCTTTGAAAAACCGGCAGCCAAATCCGCTTGCAAATTGGTGGATGCTTCGGATGTGGACGGTTTGATTGCACTGCTCCACAAAGAAGCCAAAGTCATCTGATAAAAAAATACCAACAAGATACCATTCATCTTTAACAACCCATCGCTATGTCTGTAGTCGTATATGCCGAAACTTCGGAAGGAAATTTTAAAAACACCGCACTTGAAGCCGTTTCTTACGGAAAAAAAGTCGCCGAACAAATGGATTTGCCATTAATCGCTTTGACTGTCAATGCCACGAATCCAGCTGAACTGTCCAAGTATGGAGCCGATAAAATCGTCAAAATAAACCATGCGGATTTGAACAACTTCAATGCCAAAATTTTTGCAGGCATCGTTCAACAAGTTGCCGAAAGAGAAAACGCAACTGTCGTTGTCGTTGACAGTAGCTCCAACGGTTTGTACTTGGCACCCATCTTGGCAATAAACCTTTCTGCAGGCTACGTTTCCAATGTAGTTGCAGCGCCGAGTTCCATCCACCCCTTTGTTGTGAAAAGAAAAGCTTTTTCCAACAAGGCGTTCAACCACACTGAAATCAAAAGCGATAAAAAGTTGATCGGTTTGGCAAAAAATTCTTTTGGAGTTTTTGAAAATCCCACCACCGCAAACGAAGAAGATTTCTCCCCTGAGATTTGCAGTTCTGAGGTGCGCTCTACTGCCATCAACAAGGCCTCTGGCAAAGTAAGTATTGCAGATGCAAATGTTGTTGTCTCTGGAGGAAGGGGATTGAAAGGACCGGAAAACTGGGGGCTTATTGAAGAGCTCGCTGCAGTTTTGGGTGCTGCCACTGCCTGTTCCAAACCCGTTTCTGACATGGGCTGGAGACCGCATGGAGAACACGTGGGACAAACCGGAAAACCCGTAGCTTCAAACCTCTACATCGCTATCGGAATCTCTGGAGCGATCCAACACCTCGCCGGAGTCAATGCGTCCAAAGTAAAGGTAGTCATCAATACAGATCCAGAAGCGCCATTTTTCAAAGCAGCTGATTATGGAATTGTCGGAGATGCTTTTGAAGTGGTCCCAAAATTAATTGAAAAGTTGCGTGATTTTAAGGCACAAAATTCTTAATTTTTATTAAATTGTGCCTTGAAAGGCTGTCTGTGGAGTGAGGTGCATTCTTTCTTTCAGACAGCTTTTGAATTTTTTAAAATGAGCCCATTACCATGAGTATTGTAAAATTGGACATCAAAGGGATTTCCTACAGCCAAACACAAAGTGGCGCTTATGCGCTGGTTTTGTCGGAAGTAGAAGGAGAAAGAACACTCCCAATCATCATTGGAGCTTTTGAAGCCCAATCCATTGCGATTGCACTCGAAAAAGAAATCAAACCTCCTCGGCCTTTGACACACGACTTGTTTCGCGATTTTGCTGATTGTTTTGACATCAACATCATTCAAGTAACCATCTACAAATTGGTAGACGGTGTGTTTTTCTCCAGTCTGATTTGTGAACGAGAGGGCCAAGAACAGACCATCGATGCGCGTACTTCCGATGCAATTGCACTCGCCACGCGTTTCAACGCTCCAATTTACACCTACGAATCCATCTTAGACCAAGCAGGAATCTATCTGAAAATAGGTACTGAAGACATCATCACGGCAACGGAAGCACCCGAAGATGAAGAAGAAGTCGTTGTCGATAGCGCAACTAAAAGCGATGTTCCCAATGAACTTTCGAGTTTTTCTCTAAAAGAACTCCACCAAAAATTGAACAAAGCGGTGGCGCAAGAAAATTACGAAATGGCAGCAAAGATTCGTGATGAAATCAGCAATCGTTCCTAAAATCTTCTTTTACCGCCCAAAAGCATCGAATTACTTTTTTCTTGTTTTGTGCTCCAATTGCCGAAAATGCACAAAATATTCGTTTTGAACTCTTTCTAAGTGAAGGATTTCTTGGATTAAATGAACAAATCCGAAAACCTTCTGGTGGTGCTCTTCAACCAGGGTGGAAATCATTTTGAGCG
>Ga0233444_10003772_pt1 | contig 14837 bp, 12 predicted proteins | sample SI_124_October20_6_FD_182792 | JGI IMG/M metagenome (GOLD analysis project Ga0233444, IMG submission 182792) | Seawater microbial communities from Saanich Inlet, British Columbia, Canada - SI_124_October2016_10_MG | ecosystem: Environmental > Aquatic > Marine > Inlet | place: Canada: British...
CCAACGTCTAAATTTAGGCCGTATTTGTCAACTAAGATTTACTGGAAAAAATATACAACAATACTGTAAAATTTAAATAAATTTTTACATTTTCAGTTTTAGCGTTTTATAATTTGATATGTCTTTGACTATTTCAAATGGTCAATTCCAAAAATATGTAAAAAGGGCGGATAGTGAGATGAAGATCGCAATCGCAGGAACAGGTGCAATGGGTTCTGTCTATGCTGCATTATTAAAGGATGCAGGGAATGAGGTCTGGGCCGTTGATACATGGCAGGCGCATGTCGAGGAGATCAATAAAACGGGCTTGCGCGTTGAAGGGGCTAGCGGCGACCGCACCGTATCAGACTTAAATGCAACGACCGATATTGCTGATGCAGGTTTATGCGATCTTTATATTATCGCCACCAAAGCCGATGGCGTCGGTGCTGCAGCCCAAGAAATTTCGAAAATTATGGGTAAGGATAGCCTTATCCTAACTATCCAGAACGGGCTTGGCGCTGGTGAGCGCATTGCCCAATTCATTAGCACAGAAAATGTTCTTTTAGGGGTGGCTGAAGGGTTCGGCGCATCTATGAAGGGCCCTGGCCATGCCCATCATAATTCTATGCGGCAAGTGCGGCTAGGCGAAATGGAAGGCGGGCTAACAGACCGGCTAAAGGCGGTAGAAAAAGTCTGGCAAGAGGCCGGATTTAATGCAAACGCCTTTGGCGATATTCACCAGCTGATCTGGGAGAAATATATCTGCAATGTCTTTTTAAGTGCGCCTTGCACCGTATTTGACTGCCCTATTGGCGGTATTCTGGACAATCCAGACAGGCTAAACATTGCTCTGGGCTGTATGCGCGAAGCCTATCAGGCAGGTAAAGCAAGAGGCATTAATTTTTCTTTTGATGATCCAGATGATTATGCCATGAAATTTGCCCGAAATATGCCAGATGCCAGCCCGTCTATGCGACTAGACCATCTAGCCAAACGAAAGTCTGAAATAGATGCCATTAACGGCATGGTACCAGTTGTTAGCGCCGAGTTAGGCCTGAGCGCACCCTATAATGAGACGCTATCGGCCGTCGTGCGCAAAATTGAGGCCAGCTTTTAGAAATCAACTTTTAACCCTCAATTACCAGCCATTAAACTTTAGGGCTCTCAACTTCTAGCTTTCAATTTTAGGGCCAGTAATTCGTTTTTAAAGGATTTTATGTGTTGGTCTTATCTATTGGTCTTATCTATTTTGGGCGGCTGATGGGCGCTTACCTCTGGCAAGCTAGCCTCTGGTACAATCGCTATTTCCACAAGGCAAGAATGTGCCGCTGGACCTTGTGCAAGGCGTGAGGTTGGCCTGTCTGGTGCTAGCACGTTCGGGTTGCCATGTTTGCATAAGCCCGGCCTGTTTGGATCGGGATCAAACCATGAGCCTGTTGGCATCAAAACGACGCCTTGACGGATCGTATGGCTTAAGGTTGCCCCAGCAAGAAGGGTGCCGCGCTGATTGAAAACGCGCACAATATCCCCTTCTTTAATCTGGCGGCTTTCTGCATCATTCGGATTCAGGGTTACGACTTCCCGCCCCTTTATTTTTGCTGCCGCAGATACCGGCCCTTGATCAAGCTGACTATGTAATTTTGTGCGCGGCTGATGCGAAATAAGATGTAAAAGATAGGATGTATCCTTTGCACCCAGCCATTCCAGCGGGGCGCGCCAAACCGGATGGCCCGGACAATCCTCATACCCAAACCCTGCTACCGTTTCAGAATAAATCTCTATCTTGCCAGATGGTGTCTTTAAAGGATGCTGGTGGGGGTCTTTGCGAAAATCTTGAAAGAGTATTTCAGGGGTCTGACGCTCTGGCAATTTATGCCAACCCGCTTCACGGAAATCTGTATAGGACGGCATCTCAAAGCCTGATTTAGACAATCTCTGGCGGCTAACATCATACAACCATTGCTGCCATTCTTCGGCGCTACGCCCTTCGGTAAAACGCTCTTCTACGTCGCATTTTCTAGCTAAATCAGCAAAGATCTCAAAATCATCACGCGCGCCGGCAAAAGGGGCAATCGCTGGTTCCATCGAAATCATATAGTTATCTAGCGGGGCAAAGCCTAAATCGCGGCGCTCCAGCGGCGTAGTCACGGGCAAGACAATATCAGCATGTTTGGCCAGCGCATTCCAGCACCATTCATGCACAATCACGGTTTCAGGTTTCTGCCATGCATCAACCAGACGATTTAAATCCTGATGATGGTGAAAAGGGTTGCCCCCTGCCCAATAAACCAGCTTTACATCCGGATAATAATAGTGGCCGCCATTATATTCAAACTCAGCACCGGGCTCTAGCAACATATCGGCAATACGGGCCACAGGAATAAAATGGCTGACCGAATTAATACCCTGCGGCAGGGCAGCAAAGGGCAGGCGTTCCAGATTATGACCAACCCTATTCACCGCTGAGTAGCCTAGCCCTATGCCACTGCCCGGAAGGCCTATTTGCCCAAGCATCGCGGCGAGGACAATTCCTGCCCAAATAGGCTGCTCGCCATAGGCTTGACGCGTTAACGACCAGCTTAGCGAAATCATTGTCGGGCGGCTGGCCATCTTGCGGGCAAGAGAAGTAATAGCCTCTGATGGTATCCCGCAGATTGCAGATGCCCATTGCGGGGTTTTGAGCTGTCCATCTGCCTTGCCTGTCAAATACTCTGCAAAACGGGGGAAGCCTGTGCAATGGCTCGCCAAAAACGCTTTATTATGCAGCCCTTCTTCTAGCAGAACATAACATAAGCCTAGAATAAGAGCGGTATCTGTATTTGGCCGAATAGCCATCCATTCTGCGCCCAAATCAGTCAGCATATCTTCTTGCAAAGGCGAGATATTAACAAATTCAATACCTGCTTGATGCGCCTCTAATACGCGCTGCCGCTGGATATGTTTGCCCGTTCCCCCCTGATTAATTTGCCCATTTTTTAGGGGCACCCCACCAAAACCAACAAACAGACTACCATCATGGACTATCGATTCCCAACTGGTCTGGTTGTAAATAAAGCCTCTGAAATCACCTAGAACATGCGGGACAATTACTTCAGCGGCAGCAAAACTGTAGGTATTAACAGATTTTGTATAGCCGCCAATACAATTTAAAAACCGGTGTACTTGGCTCTGAGCATGATGAAAACGCCCCGCACTTGCCCAGCCATAACAGCCAGCAAAAATGGCCTGATTGCCATAATCAGTGCGCACGCGGTTAAGCTCACCTGCAACCAAATCAAGGGCCGTCTGCCAGTCAATTTCAACAAAGCTATCCCGGCCACGCTTTCCTGCCGGGATCAGGCCTTTGCGCTCTAGCCACCCTTTACGCACCATCGGGGCAGTAATCCTAGATGGCGCGTCTAGCACCCCCACAAACCCAGCCCCTATTGCAGACGGGTCTGGATCCTCTGAAAAAGGCCGCATTTCGGTAATGCGCCCCTTTTCAACTTGAGGGTGATAGGTACCCCAATGCGTAGTAGTCAGCCCCATTTTAACGACTTATTATTATTTCATGATGAACGGGTTAGCCGCGCTCGTCTCGGTTGCAATCCAGACAGATTTTTGTTGCAGATAAGCCATAATAGCTTGCTGGCCATTTTCGCGGCCAAGCCCGCTGCGCTTATATCCCCCGAATGGCGTCATATAGCTAACCACCCGATAGGTATTGACCCAAACGGTGCCAGCACGAAGCCGCTCTGACATACGAATGGCGCGTCCCATATCAGAAGTCCAAACACCCGCTGCCAGACCAAAATTAATATCATTACCAATTTGCACAGCTTCTTCTTCATCCTCAAACGGGATTACGGAAAGCACCGGGCCAAACACTTCTTCTTGCGCAATACGCATCTGGTTATTTACGCCTGTGAAAATAGTTGGCTCAACAAACTGTTTGCCCTTTGCACCCTCCCCTGTATAGGCGCCGCCCCCTAGCACACAATTTGCGCCTTCTGCTTTCGCAATATCCAGATAATCCATTACTTTTTGGAATTGCGGCGGTGTTGTAACGGGCCCAACATGCGTATCCATAGACATCGGATCGCCTATCTTGGCCGTTTTTGCAACCTCTATCAGACGCGATACAAATTCATCATGCATACTGCGCTGAACCAGGAGGCGTGAGCCCGCAATACAGGTCTGACCAGTAGCTGCAAAAATACCTGATATCGCGCCCATTACAGCCGCTTCTCTATCTGCATCATCAAACACAATATTCGGGGATTTACCCCCAAGCTCTAGGGTTACAGGAATCAGCTTTTTCGCGCCATTTTCATAAATTTTCTGACCAGAAGCATCTGACCCTGTAAAGGCTATTTTCTCCACATCTGGATGATCAACAAGCGGCGCGCCTACCTCTGCGCCATAGCCTGTTACCACATTCACCACGCCATCTGGAAAGCCTGCTTCCTTAATTAGCGCCATCATCTCTACCGTTGAGGCAGAGGTAAATTCAGACGGTTTAATTACAGCTGTATTTCCGGCCGCAAGCGCAGGGGCCAGCTTGTAGGCCACCAGCAATAAAGGCGAATTCCACGGCGTGATAAGCCCAACAACGCCAAAGGGTTCATACCGCGTAAAATTAAACATATTCGGTTTGTCGGTCGGGATGACCGTACCTTCGATCTTATCGGCAAGCCCACCAAAATAGCGATACCATTCCCCAATATAGCGGGTTTGGCTACCCATCTCTGCCAGCAGCTTACCATTATCCTGCACTTCCAGCTTGCCTAGCCTTTCTGCGTCACGTTCTAGCAATTCTGCCAGCTTGTTTAAAAGCTTACCGCGATAGGTCGGGCTGCTGCGCCCCCAGCCATTTTCAAATGCCGCTTTGGCTGCCCCTACTGCTTTGTCTATATCAGCGGCATTGCCTTTGGCAATTTGCGCCCATACTTCGCCTGTATAGGGATTTTCACTATCGAACCATTGACCGCTATCGGGATCTGTATATTCACCATTGATAAAATGTTGATATTTTTTCATCTCTTCTTTCCTCATAACTTAAATAGTTTTTTAAAACGCTATTTATTCCGCAAGCCAGCTTGGGGGTCATTCTACAGGCCATCTTGCGGGTTAAAAACAATCCTTCCTGTAACCTGCCCAGCTTGCAGAGCTTCTATTGCTTCATTAATTTCTGAGAGTGGGCGCACTTCTACTGGAATAGGTTTCAGCTTGCCGTTTTTATACATATCGATCACGGTGCGTAATTGTGACGCGTTACCCACATGGCTGCCGCGCACTGTCAGCGCTTTTTGTGGCAGCCAGATTTGCGGCATCGTAAAATCGCCGCCATGCTGGCCAACCACCACATAGCGCCCAGCTTTGGTCATAGCTGACACCGCCAGCGCACCTGTATCGCCGCTGCCAAAAGTGTCCAATACTGCAAATAGGCGGTTCTGGGTAATGTCTTTCAAGCGTTCATCTGCGTCATCGGCGCGGGCGTTCACACGCGCATCGGCGCCCATTTCCAAGGCCGCATCTAGCTTAGTATCATCAATATCTACCGCAACGATATGGGCATACCCCATGGCACGCGCAATGGCGACAGCGTTTAAGCCCAACCCGCCTGCCCCTAAAATAGCCAGCCATTCATTATCACGCACCGGACCTAATTTTTCTAAGCCGTTGAATACTGTTAAGCCAGAACACGCATAAGGGGCTATCTCGGCTGCATCAAAGCCATCAATATCAATGACAAATTTTTCGTCCTCTACCACAACATGACTTGCAAAGCCACCATCCCGGTGTATCCCAATGATGCGCATAGAAGTGCAATCACTTTCCCTGTCTTCGGCGCAAGCAAGGCAGTTGCAGCAGCCAATCCATGGAAACACAACCACCTGTTGACCAACTTTCACGCTGTTAACATCGCGGCCCACAGCTTCGATAACGCCAGCGATTTCATGTCCTAATGTAAGCGGCAATGTTGCTCCGCGCTGCGTGAATGTCAGCTTGCCCTTAGCGCCTAAATCCATAAATCCTTTTTTGATATGGAGGTCAGAATGACATAGGCCAGCAGCAGTAATTTTAACAAGAACCGCCTTTGCTGGTACGTCTGGAAGGGCGCGTTCCCGCCGCTCAAAAGGCTTTCCCCATTCCACCAGATCATAACTGCAACAAGTTGACATATCGCTTCTCCCCCAGCTTTTTATGCACTGAAATTTATGACAGCCCAGATATTTAGTTTAGGCAAAACCGTACCCTGCTTGCAATAGGGCCAAGCGCATTAGTAAGATCGCGGCATTTTCAAGACATGCTCGCCAATATAGCTCAGAATAAGATTGGTTGATATCGGGGCGACTTGATATAAGCGTGCCTCTCTATATTTACGTTCTACATCATATTCACGGGCAAACCCAAATCCGCCATAGGTCTGGATACAGGCTTCTGCTGCTGCCCAAGATGCATCTGCTGCTTGCAATTTCGCTAGATTAGCTTCCTCACCTGGATTGCCGCCTTCTTCGTAAAGCTGCAAGGCTTTATCTAGCATCAATTCTGCTCCCCGCATCTTTGAATAGGCGCTAGCAATGGGAAATTGCACCCCCTGATTCTGGGCAATGGGGCGGCCAAAAACCTCACGATCACAGCCATAATCTCGCGCCTTTTCAATAAACCATTTCCCATCGCCAATACATTCTGCGGCAATAAGCATTCGCTCAGCATTCATCCCACTTAAAATATATTTAAAGCCCTTGCCTTCCTCACCAATTAGGTTTTCAGCTGGCACTGGCATATCATCAAAAAATAATTGTGTTGTGGCATGGTTCATCATCGTCGGCACAGATGTAATGGTCAGCGTATCGCCGCGTACTTCCCGCATATCTACCAGCAACACAGACAGCCCATCTGTTTTGCGCCCCCCTGTCGGCACTGGGCTGGTACGCGCAAGCAACACCATCAGGTCAGAATATTCAGCACGGGAAGTCCAGATTTTCTGGCCATTGACAATAAATCTGTCGCCTTCCTGCTTGGCAGTAGTACGCAGCGCACTCGTATCAGTGCCGCTACTAGGTTCGGTAACACCAAAGGCTTGCAAGCGCAACTTACCCGCGGCGATATCTGGCAGATATTTTTGTTTCTGAGCCTCACTGCCATGTCGCAAAATCGTCCCCATCGTATACATTTGCGCATGGCAAGCTGCCGCATTGCCGCCAGAGCGATGAATTTCTTCTAAGATCGCTGCCCCTGCAGAAAGAGGCAAGCCCATCCCGCCATACGCCTCTGGTATAAGCGCGGCCAGATATCCTGCTTCGGTTAACGCCTCAACAAAGGCAGAAGGATAGGCATCATCTGCGTCACATTCCTGCCAATAGCGACTTGCAAAATCGGCACAAAGCCTTTTTATGCCCGCACGAATTTCAGGGTGACCAAGCGGATAATCCATTAGCTAAATTCCTTGCGTATCATAGCACCATGCTCATCTAATACAGGGGCGCAGGTAACTGAACCCGCCGCACGCCGTACGGGTAAATCGGCAATATCAATAATTTTATCGCCCATCTGAACGGTACGATTTTGCAAAAATTCATGCTTCGAAACTTCCGCTACAGAATTCAGGCTAGCACAGGCAATGCGGTTATCTTCCAACATTTCGATAATGTCATCCTTATCATAGGCGGCAAAGGCGGCGTTGATAATTTCAGCTAACGCCACACGGTTTTTATAGCGTTCAGGATTATGCTTATAGCGCGGGTCTTCTACCAGATCTGGCTGACGCAGCACCTGCAAACAAAAATCGCTCCATTCCCGGTCATTTTGGATGGACAGCATAACTTGGCGTCCATCTTTGGACTGATAAGCGCCATAAGGGGCAACAAAACCATGCGTCAAACCATAGCGCTGCGGCGCAACATCTGAATAGCGATAACCAAGCAGCGCCATATTCATCCAGTCTGTCATCACATCAAACATATTCACCTCTAGATCTACCCCCTTGCCAGTACGGTGGCGTTGATGCAAGGCACGCAAAATAGCTGAAAAAGCTGTTAAACCTGTTGATAAATCTGTCATAGAAATGCCGACCCGAACCGGCTCTTCTGGCGTGCCGGTAACGGCGACAACCCCGCTTTCTGCCTGCACCAGAAAATCATAGGCTTTTTTGCGGCCTGCCTTGCCATCGCGCCCATAACCAGAAAGCATACACGTTATCAGCCCGGGGTTAGCTTTGCGCAACTGCGCGCCAATTAGCCCATAACGTTCCATTGCACCGGGCGCCAGATTGCTAAGCAACACATCTGCCTTTGCCGCCATGTTTTGCAACAGCGCCATATCCTCATCAGACTTAATATCCAAACAGATAGATTCCTTACCCCTGTTCAGCCAGATAAAAATAGCGCTCTCGCCTTCTGCCCAGCGGTCATAGATGCGTGCAAAATCACCCCCCGGACGCTCAATTTTTATGACCCGCGCCCCTGCATCTGCAAGCAGCATCCCGCAATAGGGGCCAGCAACGGCCTGTTCAACCGAAATGACGGTTATACCTTCAAGCTCATTTTCTAGTCCTGTGACCACGCTTTCATCCCCAATTTTATTTTCGGCTACCTATTTTTAGCTTTATCTTTTAAATCATATTGGCGTTAGCAAAGGCTTGACAAGCATCATCAAAGGCTAATCATAAAAAACGGCAGAAAACCTCTCTCACCCTTTGAAAAAGAGCACGAAAAAAATGTCTAGCCCGGCCATTACACAAACTTATGAAACCCTGAAGCTTACCTTGCTTTCCCCGCATATTCTGAAACTAGAAATGCATCGCCCAGAAGCCGCTAATGCTTTTAACACCGCTATGGCGAGCGAAATGGTGCGCTTTTTTGAAGCTTTTAGTCTGAATTATGGCGATTGCCGTGTGGTTATTTTAACAGGCAGTGGCCAGAAAGCTTTTTGCGCGGGGGGCGATCTTAAAGAACGAAACGGCATGACCGATGCCCAGTGGCAAGCACAACACCTGATTTATGAGCGGATGGTCAGAGCGGTTATGGGCTGTCCTGTGCCGATTATAGCCGCGGTGAACGGGGCCGCCTATGGCGGCGGGTGCGAGTTAGCCGCGATGGCTGATTTTGCCTATGCTGCCCGCCATGCCCGTTTTGCCCAAACAGAAGTAAAACTCGGTATTATCCCCGGTGCAGGCGGCACGCAAAATCTGGCACGCGCGGTTGGAGAGCGCCGTGCCAAGGAGCTGATCCTTTCTGGCCGCGTTTTTAGCGCAGAGGAAGCCTTAGAATGGGGGCTGGTTAATGCTGTTTTTGAGGCAGAGACATTGCTTGCAAAAACAGAAGCTACCGCAGAACAAATTGCCGCGAATGGCCCGGTTGCGGTTCGGCAAGCAAAACAGGCCATAACAAGAGGGTTGCAAATGTCGGTTGCCGATGGGCTAGCCTTTGAAATTGAGGCCTATAATCGCACGGTGCCAACCAAAGATAGGCTGGAAGGGGTGGCCGCCTTTAATGAAAAGCGTGTCCCGAAATTTAACGGGAATTAGGCACCAACCGCATCTGCAATCGCCAATATATATTGCATCTTTAAAATGACAGGTTTTTCCACTAGCTTGCCATCCACCACCACCACCCCTCGGGGCGCATTAGCGTAAGCTGCCATTATTTTCTTGGCTTGGCTGATATCTTCAGCAGTTGGGGTAAAAGCCTTATTTATCGCGGCTATTTGCTTTGGGTGAATGGCCGCTTTTCCGCCAAAGCCCATATCACGGGCGCGTATCGCTTCTTCTACTATTCCTTTTTCATCCTCTATCGCAAGATAGGGCATATCCATGAGATCCAACCCAGCTAGCGCCCCCGCATGTGCAACCCGTCCACGCGCATATAATAACGCCTCCCATCCGGTAGTGGCCCGCAGCTCAGCTGCCAAATCTACCCCGCCAAATAACAGCATCTTTATGCGCTGGCTAGCGGCCGCAATAGCACTCGCATTCTCCAGTGCTTCTGCTGTCTCAATCAGCAAATGCAGCGCCAGATCAGGGGCAGCGTTGGCAAGCTTTTTATCCAGCTCTATCACCTCACCTGCTTGCCTAACTTTGGGAATCATTAGCGCGGCTGGTTTAACCGGCAAACGCAAAACAGAGTCTAAATCAGCTTTTCCTATCTGCTCTTCAGGGGCATTTATACGCACCAGAATTTCAGGGTAGCTAGGCAGGCTTGGGCGTGCATTGAAAAACCTTATCATATTATCGCGGGCTATTTCTTTTTCAGCGCGCGCTACCCCGTCCTCTAGCTCAAGACAGACCATATCTGCCCCGCTCGCAAGCGCTTTTTCAAACCGGTCAGGCCGATTGGCCGGAATAAAAAGTAAACTACGACGCGGCTTTATCTTCATCTTTTGGTGCATCTGTTCCTTAAACCCTTTAGCCCTTAATTTATGAACCGCTATACCCATGCAGAACCGCAGAATCAGCAAGACCTATCTTGACGTTCGTTGGAAAAACCTTACCTGTAAAGGGATATTTAAAACAGGGAAATAGTTATGATAAGGCGGTTCATAATATTTGGCCGTCCCCCACCCGCCTTGATGGAGAGAAATATGATTAAAGGCTTACACCATGCCGCATTTAGATGCCGGAACTCCGAAGAAACCAGAGCCTTTTACGAAGATTTTTTGGGTCTGCCCCTTGCTGGCGCGCTAGAAATCAAAGAAACTAAAACAGGCCGAGAAACCTTTGTCCTGCACAGTTTTTATCAGCTAGATGATGGCTCTAACATTGCTTTTTTTGAAGCGCCTGAGCAAGAATTCTCCTTTACCCGCCAGCATGATTACGATTTGCATTTGGCCTTAGAGGTCAGCATAGAGCATCTGCATGAGATGTTTGAAAAAGGTAAAACTGCAGAGATTGAAACGAGAGGCATTTCTGATCATGGCTTTATTTCATCCATTTATTTTCGGGATCCAAACGGATATGTGGTAGAGCTAACCGCCCGCAAGGAAAACCATGATGATCACCTCCATGCTGGTAATGTAAAAGCACGAAATACACTAGCAGATTGGACATCACGTTTTCATGCAGAATAAGATTTCGGTATAAAGGCTCTTAATACGAAAATGAACGGCAAATCCCGGCGACTAATATTGGTGTTATTTTCTGGCCTTATTCTGGGCTTGGCAGGCTATCTTGTCCTAAACGCCCTAAATAGCAATATCATGCTATTTTATAGCCCATCAGAAATTACCGATGCTCAAAAAAATGGCCAGCGTTTGCGTCTTGGCGGTCTTGTTGAGACTGACTCGGTTCAAATTGACGGCCTACAAGCCAGCTTTGCACTAGGCGACGGGGAAGGGGTTACCCAAGTCACCTTTGAGGGCGCGCTACCTGATCTGTTTAGAGAGGGTCAGGGGGTTGTGGCGCAAGGCGCGTTTGAGGGTAATATTTTCAAGGCGGATTCTGTGCTTGCCAAGCATGATGAAAATTATATGCCGCGCGAAGTTGCCGATAGCCTGAAAGAAAAAGGGGTCTGGCAAGGTGATACCGCTATTTCTAACTGATAGGTTAGCTTCTGAGGGGCCATGTTGAAGCCCTAATGAAGCCTGCAGGCGGAATTCAGCAAAGCCGCGATGGATAAATATGCGGCTAAAGACAGGAGATGTTTATGCCTTTTTTTAGCCGCGATAAGCTGCGCTTGCATTATCTAGATGAAGGACAAGAAGCGTCTGGAAACCCAGATAGTGCGCTGTTGTTTCTACATGAGTTTGGCGGCGATACCCGCTCTTGGGCGCATCAAATTAGTTTTTTCAGCCAGCATCCCTTGCAGTCGCGGCGCTGTCTGGCCCTCTCTGCCCGCGGCTACCCACCCTCTTGCGTACCAGATGACGCATCCCGTTATGGCTGGCAGGAAAACCTTGAAGATGCTATCGCGCTTATCCAGCATTTAGGATTAAAACAGGTAGATGTGGTTGGCCTATCTATGGGCGCCTTTATCACTTTATTGATGAGCCTGCATGCCCCTGATTTATTGGCCTCTTGTGTGTGCGCCAGCATTGGTTCTGGCAGCCATCCACCAACAAGACAGGCTTTTATTTCAGATGCTATACTAAGTGCTGATGCCATAAAAAATAGTGGCAAACTGCCAGCTACAGAAATGGCAATGGCACCAAACCGTATTCAGCTTCTAGATAAAGATAAAGCGGCATGGCAGGAATTTCGAGACCATCTTAGCGAACATCCAGCAACAGGCGCAGTCCATACGCTAACAGAAGTTCAAGCCAAAAGACCAAGCTTGCATGATTTTGCAGACAAATTAAAGGCCTCTGAGGTGCCAGCTCTGATCCTTTGCGGTGATGAGGACGAGCCCTGCCTTGATGCTAGCCTATGGCTAAAACGCCAGATGCCGCTATCCGGCCTGACTATGTTCAAACGATCTGGTCATTTATTAAATTTAGAAGACCCAAAGAGCTTTAATCAGGCCATTATGGATTTTCATACCTCGCTTGCGCAAGGCAAGTGGAAGCGGCGGGCTAAAACCCCTTTTACCTCGATGTTCGCGCCTTCAAAAGAAACGTAAAGCTATAAAAATAAATCAGTCATAGAGGGTGCTGGATTTACTTGCCCCTGCCATCATAGCTTGCCTCTGTGCTTCCCGCATTTCTTCATAGAGTGCAAGATGGGACGGCGCAAAAAGAGATGGCGGCGGCGTGTAATGCACGAAATGACGCGCCCTATCCGCCCCCCTGACCAGCATCGCATAGTCCTTTTGAGCAACTTCTTGCGTGACATCTGGACTGACATAGCGAATCACAAAACCTATACGCCTATCCTCTGAGCTATTTGGGCCAGAGCCATGGATCATCCGGCCATGATGCAACGATACCTGACCCGGGCGAAGCACAATATCGGTCTTATCCTCTTCTGCTACCTGAACCTGAATTTCCTGTCCTCTGGAAAGCAAATTATTATCTGCAAATGTATCTTCATGCGGCAAAATCTGATTAGCATGCGATCCGGCTACAAATTGCATACAGCCGCTTTCAACATTAACCTCTGATAAGGCGATCCATGCGGTTACCAGATGATCGGTCGCGCCTAGACCCCAATAGGTTAAATCCTGATGCATACTCACAATTTGCTCAGACTGCGCCTCTTTAATAAAAAACTCTGCCCCATAAATCAGAATGTCTGGCCCCAAAATCGCTTCTATCATATCCAGTAAGCGTGGCTGGGTTGCCAGCTCATAAGCAAATGGCATCACACATTGCGCATTTATCCGCTTATAGGTGCCAAGGGTGCGCTGCATTTTAGCCTCCCCATAATTTTGTTCCATGTCTTCTAGGGTGTGCCGCCATCGAGCCGCCTCTTTGATAGACATCAGATTTAGGGGAAACAAATACCCATCACGCCAATATTGCGAGGCTTGTGCTGGGGTTAGCGCGTTTGCATTATGCATCTGGCCTTCAGGCATTTTATGTCTCCTTTTATCAGCATTTTCTGGCCAATGTGGAAAAGGGCGATGAACAAGCCCAGAAAAACAGGCTTTGCAACGCATATCAACCAGTTTTTTCTCCCTGAAAATTCGCCTAACTGGCTCGCTGTTTTGCTATATGAATTTGAGCAAGCTAGCACTTGCCAAACTAGGCTGGGGTAGTGTTTGCTATAGAAGGGTAATGGGGTTGGAGCCAATACGGATATGAATTTCTTCTCAGGTCTTTTAAATAGCCTATTTGAGCGTACCTCAAACCTGCTAGAGGGGTATCAGGCAAGCGATGATAAACTAACCAGTTTGTGTGAAGCGCTGCTATCCACCAAAGGAGAGGTGTCAGGCATTGCCATTTCTGAGCAAATCCTGAATCACTATCGCCGGCTGGGCAGAGAAGATAAACGCGTATTTTTCATCTATCTGCTCACGGAAATGGATATCGATGTTATCGCCATTAGCAGCAGTATTGAGCGCTATCAGCGGAGCAAAGAAACAAAAAATTACCGTGCTTTTATTGATGCCGCACAACCGCGAAGGCGCGATTTTTTCCGCCGCCTAAATGAAGTGCCTGGTGCAACCTTTGAGCTGGTATCCATGCGCCGGGATTTACTTTCGCTATTAGCAGAAAACCCAGAATTAGGTGTTCTGGATATTGATTTAAGAGAGCTATTTATCAGCTGGTTTAATCGTGGCTTTTTGGTTTTGCGCCCTATTGACTGGACCAGCCCTGCCCATATTTTGGAAAAGATTATCTCCTATGAAGCAGTGCATGAAATCAGCAGTTGGGATGATTTGCGCCGCCGCCTCGCCCCGCCAGACAGGCGCTGCTTTGCTTTCTTCCATCCCTCCATGCCAGAAGAGCCGCTGATTTTTGTTGAGGTTGCTTTATGTGCAGAATTGCCATCTTCGGTGCAGGATATTTTGTCAGACGAGCGCGAGCCTACACCAGAAAAAGAGATAGAATATGCTGTTTTTTATTCTATCTCAAACTGCCAGCAGGGGTTAGCGGGTATCTCCTTCGGCCATTCTTTAATCAAAACAGTTGTTGCAGAATTAAGCCAAGAACGCCCGAAATTGAAACATTTCATCACCCTGTCACCTGTGCCTAATTTTGTCCGTTGGCTGGCACGCCAAAATATACAAGACGGGCCAAATATGCAACCAGCAGAAGCTTTCTTAGCCGCCCATCCAGAAGAGGTGCGCGCCCTAGGAGCCTATTATCTGCTGCAGGCAAAGCGCGAAAATGATATGCCCGTTGATCCCGTGGCTCGGTTTCATCTTGGCAATGGTGCCAGCCTATATCAAATTCATGAAGGGGCAGATCTCTCGGCGCGTGGACAAAAGCAGTCCTATGGCCTGATGGTGAATTACTTATATGAGCGCGAAAAGCTTATCGAAAATCATGAGAAA
>Ga0233444_10003774_pt1 | contig 14827 bp, 40 predicted proteins | sample SI_124_October20_6_FD_182792 | JGI IMG/M metagenome (GOLD analysis project Ga0233444, IMG submission 182792) | Seawater microbial communities from Saanich Inlet, British Columbia, Canada - SI_124_October2016_10_MG | ecosystem: Environmental > Aquatic > Marine > Inlet | place: Canada: British...
GAGAATCTATTATCCACTCTAACTCCACCAATGTCAGCAATGAGACGCGCAACTCTTTTGACCCCAAAACTATTTTCTTTACAGATTCTTAAATCTGCAATGTTTTTAATTGTTGGGTTCACATCTTTATTATGTTTCTTTTTTAAGTATTTTTCAACAGAAAGTTTTACAAGATCATAAACGTCTAAATCTTCATCATCTTCATCTACTTCTTGCAATACATCTTCATCTACTTTTACCCAATTATCTTCTGATTCTTCATCTTCGGGATCGTCATTCCAATCGTCTTGATCAACAAAATCCCCATCTTCATCTTCATAATCGTCATTATCGACATAGTCATCATCAGTATCTGATCCATAGATAGGCTTATTAGCCTCGTAGACAGGTCTATTTAACTCTTTTCTAGTGTCAGTAATATCAGATACTACATTATACTTAGAAACACGAAGTTTTTGAAAGTCACAATCAGTTGGAACTGAAACTGCATCAGCAGGATCAAACTCTACAACAAGCAATCTGCCATTTTCTCCTGCCCAACTATTAGCATAATCGTACGAACCAACGTGAAGACCAAAAGAACAATGATTGTCTTTGTTGTCATCTACACAACGACGTGCAACTTCGATAGTCGCGCCAACTTCATTGAGAATTTGGTGACGTTCATTAGTTTTGCCTTGCACAACGATAGTGTCAGCATTACCTGTTGAACTCCAATAATCGGATTGTACACCTTTGTAGCCTAAAACTTTACCTTCGGGGGTTGTTGCTAGATTTCTGTAACCCAAGAATGTATACAATTCCGCTACACTATTAGCACTTGGATTAGCTTGCAAGCGAGCAATGAAGTTTGTTATTGGCGCGGAATCTTTGAGTCCTGCGCGAAGCATTTCGAGCAATTTGTCAACAACAACACCATGCAAGCGATGACTTTTGTAGTAAACTACTTCATCCTTGACCTCAATGTCGCCTTGAACGAAATCTTCAACCGCACGTTGAACATCGACAAGATCACCGAGCTTATCGGTTTCTCCATCAAGAATTGCTCTTCGGGCAAGGTTAAAGTTTACGTGATCTTTACGAAGTGTGTGAGGCTTGCCATCAAGAAAGATGGTAAGTGAATTTTCGCTTAGAATGTATGGTGTATTACTCATTTTTATTTCTCCTGTTTTAATTATTATAATAGTAGTATAGATTCATTTCTATATATTGTCAATAGTTTTTTTAAAAAGATTTGGGGAAAGGGAGCAATCACTCCCCCTCTCCCCTTTGATTGTCACACAAGGAAATATAATCTTGAATCTTTATTGTCATGTCACCATGTGTGTGGTGCTGACGTTTGTTGTAGAAATGGTAAGCATCGTCAAGCATCGAAAGATGAGGATAATTTGATGCAAATTTTTCTGCATTAGAAACGATACTATCAATATCAACTTTTACTGAACTGAATTTTTCGTTCAACCATTCTGCATCGTGATGAGCAACAAACTTGAGTTTGTTGTAATGACCATCTGATTGACGAGAATTCATAATACGTTGATATGAGCGTACGGCAAGAAACAAATGATCATCAGCAAGATTACTGCAATCAATTTGATCGCAAGTTAAAATGCCATTATGAGCATTTAATACATCTTTAATTTTAGTAGATTTATCATGCTCTGCATTATTGATAGCATTTCTGATGTAGCAATCAGACATTTCTACCATATTGTCTTCAATGATTTGCTTGTAATGATCGGTCAAAAAGTCAAGCCAAGAAATCCAATTATCACCAAGTTTCTTAACGTCACCTTTGCGAATACCCATGATGGTGAATTTACTCAACTCAGAATCTTCTTGAGCTTCATTGCGAATAAACTTTGCGGTACTAGCAACCCTATCTAAGTCCCAACCTTCAACCGAGCTTTGGTCAATAGTAAAACGAGTGATTGGAACATATATAAGTTTACCTTCTACCGAACCTTCGATTTCATCTGCTTCTAATGAATTGATTGGATTGTCGCAATTTGACCAATAATCTGCATTGCGATGAAGATACCTAGTATCATGCTTCATTTTGAACAATGGAATTGATGCTCGACTAGCGCCATTGCTAACTTTATTGCGAACAGGTTTTTCCTTCTCTACATTGCTAGAAAATAATTTGTGTTCATCTGCAACTAAATTAAAATTCCACTCATCATTGATGTAGCGCCAACCTTCTTGGTTCGCAGGGTAAATTACATAAACTTGATTAATGTGTTCATTTTCGTTGAAGATTGTTCTAGCACGTAGATTGTTGCCATGAGCAGAGGCAATGTCTTGAATCATAAAGATAGCATCGTCTTGGCAGAATATGCTTGACACTTTTTGACTTTTCACTCTGTAACCATTGCGAGAATCAGCATCTTTATCTCTGCTCATTTGAGTAAGAATAAGATCATCATGCTTGTCGTATTCACGATTAAATCGTGCATTTTCAACTTTTACACCATTCCACTCGAAAGCATTGTCAAATAAATTGCGCAAAGAATGATTCAAACTATTTACGATATTAGCATGATTGACTTTCGCTTCAAACAAGTCGGCGCTATCTGCAAGTTTGAGCTTGGCAATTTCAAGAATTTCTTCACTTGCCAAAAATAATGCTCGACATAATGCTTTTTGTGTTGACTTATTGTATTCTAATGCTTCACGTGAGTGATGAAGTTTGATAGAACCGATTGGCATACGAAGATAGAAATTACCTTCTCTGATCATTTCTGTAACAATGCGACGTGATTTTTCATTTGAAATGAAATTATCTACATTAATTGCTTCGGAATCAAGAGGATATACAACTCTACCCATAATAACATGAGCTTTACGATTGTAGTAATAATTATTATTACCATTATCTTCAGTTACAAACCAATTATCTTTGGAGCTTTCGAGAGAATTTTTAGGCTTGACAACCTCCTCGCCTTCCTCGAAACCAATGAACTTTGGCATTTCTGCATCATCAAAGAAACGAAAGAACTTGGTGACAATTTGTCTAAAGTTATCTCTATCAGAATCTGCAACTGCAACTTCAATAATTAAACCTGTTGGTTCGTAGCTTGGTTCTTCAAACAACTTTGCAATCTTTGTATCGTCATCATCATTGACAAATACATTGTAAGTTTTCTTCATTCCACCATGATAAGAAACACAAGTGAAGTTGTCACCATAAGATAATGGAGCAAACTTGCCGATGCCAAAAGCACCGATATAATTGTTGGATTCGCGCTTGGTACTCTTACCATACTTAGAGTAAAGACCAAAAACATCTTCCTCGCTAAGTCCACCCCCAAAATCACGCACACTAAATGTGGGATTGAGTTGAGTTGGCAACTTAATCTCGATAGGACGACTTACATTAGCTTCCTTGTTCGCATCGAGAGCATTAGCACTAATCTCACGTACAACTGCGAGTTGTGTGTTGGAATAGTTGTTACGCAAAAGACTTGCGACATATCTCATGTCTTCTGCATCTATCGTGCAGTTGACTTGATCGAAATCGTGTGATTGAACTACTTTTTCTTTGGTTTTTTCTGCGATAATCATTGTTGTTTTCTCCTGTGTGTGATTGAAATTATTCCCTTAGTATGACAGATATTATTCTTACGTCAACCCTTTTTTTATATATAGAAGAAATAATTTTCTCAAAATTATTTTAATTCTTTATATAATTTTAAATAATTATATTTTATTTCTATTTGCTTCCCCCATTTATATTTTCTAATTCGTTTTCTTTCGCTTGCCTTCTCATTGCTACAACAAGTTCTTCGTCAACTAATCTATGTATATTTGTGGTATCTTCTATTGCAGTACCGAAGTACATATCAATAAGGTCTGCGATTTGGTCTACGCACTCATACAAGCGATATTGATCTCCACCATTTTGTGGAACTTTAAATTTAATTTCTTCTGTTATATAATTCATATCAGTACAATAAACGATCAAAAAGATTCTGTCAAGATTAAATCCCCACTTTCCCACATATCCCAATGAGATTCATAAGCATGATCCCAATTATCATACTCTCCATTTGCTACGGAAATTGTTGCCTCTCTTTGAATTAATTCGTCATCAATTTCTTCCCAATTAAAATCGAGAGACATTTGATCTTTGTGGTAAACTATTTCTTCAATTTGGTTCATGTCGATATTTTTCTCTTTTATGTACATATAGTTGTTAATATGTCGATACTCTAAACATGAACAGGAGACTTGTCAACAATATTTGACAACTCTTCGTCTAGCTTTTCGCTTAAATCCATGTAATCGTCCAAAGGTAGATCGTCTTCCATAGTTTTGATTGCAACGCTAATCGCAGGAGAATCATCCTCATTTAAAAAGTGAAACTTCATTGGCACTCCATTTAGAATGTCATTAATTTCTTCTCTAGTTAATCCTAATGTCATGTTGTATTCTTTATTCATTGATGTGTATCCCTTCTTGTTCTAGTTCGTCTTCGGTAAATTCCATAGGCTCTTCCCACTCTTCATCGTGCAAGAAATAAGTGCCTGTGAAATTATCGTAATAAATTTTTTCTTCGATAGTATTGTCTTCGTATATGTAATTTATATTCATGTTTGTACCCTATCTCCTTTTTGTTATTGCGTCAAGAATTATTTTCGTATCCGTCAATTAAATCTTCTAAATCCCATTCTGTATATTCTTTAGTTAAATATTTAAATTTTCCATCTACATAAGTTGCTCCACCATTTCCATCGTTCCATATTTCAATACCCTCGATGTTGGTTTTGCATTGATACCCGACTCCCTTATTTGTTCTAAAATATCTAATGTTTGTTACTTTCATAACTCTAAATTTGCAGTTATTGTTACATCTAATACTCCATGATTAACTGCACTTTCAACACGATAACCTTTGGTGACTAGATTGTCAATGATAGAGTGTCTATGATTCCAAATATCTTTATCCCACCCACGATAGTCGCAAGTAGAAAATGATGACGAACCTTTTTCAGCTACTCGATCTATATGGTATTTAATATTTGTTTTTAATTTTTCTTTTAATTCTTTCATGCTATTTCCAATCTATAATATCCGTTCTCTATTTGCTCTGCTTCGGTAAGACTATCAAGACCATTGTAGTCTTCATAAACTTCACGAATGTACTCTAAATCTTTTCCAACATAAAACGCAGGAGTATAATCTCCTTCTTTGTGCAAACCATTTGATTTGTCTGCTTGAAGAATGTAATCTAACATTTTTTGTGGCTCAATGTTCCAAACTTTTCTTACATATTTCATTTTATATATTCCCTTTCTCTTAAATTTTCTTCAAACTCTTTGTGGAAATGATTAAGCCAATTAGGGCAATCTTCCGCAATCTCCCCAACGATCTCCCAAGGATCACCAATAAAGTTATCAATGTCAACATCATAATGAAATTTTATAGCGTCAACTAATCTAGGAAAATTTTCTTTATAATACTCTTCGTATGTTGGTAAATCCATAATTACATTGTCATAATATTCGCACTCATCTTCGTTTGTGCCATCGTATATTGGTTGTTTCATATTTTTTAAACTAGGTTAATTTGCATGATATGTCAAGCATTTTAATGGTTTTTTAATAAAAAGTTTGTGTTTATATAGTTAAACAATTATTTTGCATCTTTTATCATGCGTTGTGAATCATTTTTGTAATTTTTGATTAGCAATTTGATTTATCCATTATCCATGATGCACAAAATGTCTTCTAAAATAGTTTGAAGAATGTAAGATGGAATTTCGGGGTGATCTTCCACAACTTTATCTATATAATTAATTATTTGGTTTTCTAGGTTCATAATGCTTTTACTTGTGTTCTACCCGCCCCATCCATTTGCATTCTAAGAATGCTTGATTGCCCCTTGCGAGCAGTTGCTTGCTTGGCATAAGCAAATGCATTTGGATCGCTAAAAGTCTGCATTACCATAGTTGATTTGTCAAGATAGACATTAAGACCCTTCTTAGGTATTGAGTTTGCCATCTTTTCTGCGCTTGCGATTGATTGTTTAATGCTATCTAAGAATGCTTCTGATGTGTTCATAGGTATAAATCTATATGTTTATTAATGTTATGTCAACACTTTTTTAAAAAAAAGTTTGCATGGAGAATATCCATGACTAACTCCGATATAGCAGTAATCGAATTGCTTGCTAGTCTTTTTTAGTTGATCAGACAGGGTAGTTCCGTAGGAATAGGATCAGAAAGAGGTGAACCCACTATTAAAATCAATACCAACAACTATAATAAACGCGCCACTTCTTGTCAAGCATTTTTCTTGCTTCTTCTACGAACATTAGGTCATTCTTCTTGTACCAATATTCGTTTTCGGGAAATGGTTCGTCATTTTCATCATGCCAAAAATAAGAATCACTACCCCAAAAGAATCCATTAGCTTCGGGGAAATCAAAATTATTGATAGCATATTCAAGTTCATCTATATCTTGGGAAGTCAATGGCAACTCAACACAATTAAATGCACTACCATGATCTAATTCTTCTTCAGAATCTTCGGGTAAATTTGGACAACCCTTATTTTCCCACAAGTTCTGCATCCAACCTTGCAAACGATTGTGTTTGCGCCACTCCACTATTTGAACATCGTCCTCATTATTTCTCTTGCGAGGTGGACGAGCATAAGCATATTGATCTAACCCCATAATAATTTTCTCCTATTTATTTTGTTGTTTGCGAGCATTCATTTTTTTGGTAAATGTTCTCGCGTTGTGTTTAAGATAGACTTTGTTGCCATCCTTGTCAAGTTTATTTTGCGCAATCGCAAAACCTAACCCCTTTAAGGAGTCAAGGTCAACTTCATCAAGACTTTTCTTGCGAGTTAATAAGTTAATTGATTCTGCATGAGTAGAAGTAATCACATACAAAGGATTTTTTCTATTCTTTAAAATTTTTGGTTCAACTAAAATTTCGTCTTTCATAATTGTACATTAAAGTAAAAATAAAAAGTTGTCAAGCGCTAAATATTTCATTTACCAATGCTTTTGTTGTACGATCAATCGCTTTCTCTTTATCGCTAATAAATAAACCAACATGGCATTTTGGGCAAGAGTATGTTCTGTTTTTTCTCAACCTATGTTTTCTGAAAGTCAAACCACAACAAGTGTCAACATACTTGTGATGATTTTTTGGTTTATTTAAATTAGACTTACTGCAAGACTTTGGTACTGCGCCAATTTCTCTGCAAACTTTTTTCCACAAAAAACCATGACCAATGCTTTGAGAACCATAACGCTCATAAGCTAACGCATGGGCGATTTCGTGAAGAATAGTATCCTTAACATCTGCTAAATCATTTAATTCAACATACCATTTAGACAATCGAATTTCTCGCCAATTATAACTACAAGTGCCAAGCGAGCGCTTTTTATTTTGCCAACGAAATGTCCACCCCCTAGACAAACCATGTTCGTGCATTAATACATGAGTGAGTGCTGATGCTTTTTTTAATTCCATATCAACACACTAATGGAAAAATTAAATTATGTCAACACTATTTTGTATATTTGCTTAATGTTCCTTTTTCTAAGTTTAATTCTCTTTCTATTTCCTTAGCGACATTTTCGCCAACAGATATTTCGTGATCGTTTGATAAAGAATTTAATAACTCAACTAAATTTTTTCCTGTTTTAACTCGATCCTCTTCCCCTACTAGAAATAAATTGTCAGCAGTTATAAGCGTAAGATCATCTAGTTTAATGATGATATGATTAATCGAATCTGTGCTTCCTCGTAATCCTAATTGTATTTTCATTTAATTATATATTTTAATATTTGATATATCCAAGTGAAATACCATGTACCGCACAATAGAAGGCATATTATGTTGAAGCAATTTATTAACATAATTATCTATTTTTTAATTGCTCAAGAATTCTTTCGTTTTTAATCATAGAATCTTTTATTATATTATTAATCTTTCTTTTACGGCAGAGTGACCATATTGTTTTTTTTATTAAATTAAAAATCGTTCTCATGTACTTCTTCTTTCATTTCTTTTTTTATTTCTGCATATATTTTATAAAGCATATCTTTTTGAATGTCATATTTTAGTTTTCTTTTATTCCATTTTATTTGCGTTTCTTCTTTATTGTTTGAATAAAGCTCAAGAGTGGGATACTCTATGTTTTTGTCAACATTTCTAACTGCATATAACGCCATGTTAAAACCATGCCTTGCTCCACTATTAAATTTATCGTTCGCCATTATTAATTAACCCTAATAATGTTTTTTGATTATTAAATATTTTATTTGCCAATGAATTTATTTGATCATCAGTTTCATAAAGAAAGTTTTGTATTTGCGTTTCTGTGATCATTAGTCGGAGTCTATATTAGTAATGATTAAAACAAAAAGCAAGACTAAAACACACCCTGTTAAAATGTTAATCGCATAGAAAACATCGGGCAAACTTTTTAATAAAAAATTCATAACGAGTTTCCGTGTTCATCATCAATTATCATATAACTAGAAGAAGTATTTGTTGAGTTTAATTGTTTAGAAATATTATGTTGCATACGAAGCATAATACCATCTACATACCCAAGGTTATTAAAATCTTTTTGCTCGATGCAAGCGCCATGTTCTAAATCATCAAGTATGTACTCACAAGCGCTAATAATGTCATGCAAATGATACTCTTCCTTACTTAAACTTTCTGCGTTCACGCTATTAACAAACCCTCTTCAACATCTTCTTCTAAGGATAATCCCTGCAAGTCGGGAACAACGACCTCAACGAGGAAGTTTTTAACCCCCTCAACAATTTGAATCAATTCTTGAAACTCATCAAACAACATAGAATTAGAATCACCTTGCCCACCATAGCACATACGATAACCCTCTTTAAGCGGTGCAACATTTGGTTTGTTTTTTCTTACCCAATTTCCTGTTTGCGGGCATTGGACATATTCCCAAGGATTATGAAAAGAATTTAAGTAAACTAAAATATCAAGTCCGCCAACATTATTCCCAACACTATCTCTCCTATGCGTGCAATCAATAAAATCAATATTGGCAGATGGGAAATCAGCATTCAAATCTTTAAGTTGAACCATAACACCTTTATAATTTTCTCTACCATGATAAACTTGACCTTGATAACCCGTCTGTTTATGTCCACCTGTTAATTTGCACATTTTTAGGTCACGATTACCTTTGCTAGTCCAAGACAATACATTTTCTTGTGGCAATAACTTTTTGGTCAATTTATTGCTTTTAAAGAAGATGTTTTCGGGACTCCATGTTTTCCAATTTATTTTTTGCGTCTCAAAATAATTTTTCATAATGCATCTATTTAATTGTTAATTAATAATAATATTAAGAAACTTCCTTGGAGTTGTCAAGGGAAAAATTTGCAAAATGATGCCCATGCTCGTCATAAAAAGCTTGAACGACTTCTGTCGCAGTTAAGACTTTAGCGTGTTCATCTAAATCTTCGCCAATAGCAGAGACTTCCGCTTCATTAATTACTATATACATTGCTTCTTCTAGATTCATTTCGCTCCTCCTGTTTGATCATTTTTATTGTCTGAGAAAAGCTGATTCCACTCATCACGAATTTCAATATCCGATACATCTTCTAATGGTTCGCATCCATAGATCAATATATCTATAATATTTGAAACGCTTATGTTCATAGCTTCAGCTTCAGCAAGATCATATCTCATATCGTCAACAGATGGTTCGCCCTCTCTAGATTGTTTTTTTGTAGTTCTCATATTTATTACTCTTTGTTTTGTGTTCCGATTACAAGTAACTTAATATCTTTACCTGTGTCTGTCAAGTTAAAAACATCAAGCGCAACTTGGTAAACTTCACCATCTTCGGGTTGGATAGCAACCCAAGAAGTATTTTCTCCGTTTTTAGCTTGCACCACATCCCATTCATGCTCAATCAATCTAGATTTTTGATATTTATTTAGTTTCATTTTGCAATTCCTCTAATTTTTCATATAAATTATTTATCCCTCTTTCCAATTTCAATATGTATTGAATATTATGAGGTTCTTTAGCTTCAATGTAATCCAATTCTATTTCTAGCTTACGGATTTCTTTTTTAAGTTTTACAATTTGATCTTCGTTGTGATTATCTTGTTGACTCATCTAATTGACTCCAATCTACTTCCGAACTTTTTATCTTCCACGCAATATCTCCATTTGTGGGATCAGCATATTCAATATTAAAATCACAATCATCAAGAGTCTTATGTGGATCATACTCTCTCACTATTTGCTCTGCCTCGTCTCGATTTTCTGCTTCAACATAGAAGCAATTAATTATTTTTATTCCAACGCAATATTCTCTTTTTTTACTCATTTTCTTTTTTTTTGTAATGATTCTTGTCTAATAATTCATCTAGTAAATGCACTATACCCCAACCCATTTCTTCGTCAAGTAGTCCATGAACGCCTTCACCCTTATCATCATGCCATAAGATAGATAACAAGTGATCTCTTTGTTCTTTTAGTAATTGATAATCAATGTTCATTTTTTTGCTATATATTTATCTAGATAATCGCCTGAAGCTTCCATGTTTTTTAAGTGACCTTCAAAAACAGGGTCATCGTCTCCCATTAATTTTTGTCTATATTCTTCTGCTAGATCAGAACCCCATTCATCAACTGATTCGTCAGATAAATCGCAAGCAATTTCTATATTAGTGAGATTATGAATAGCTTCATCTGCATAAATGCTTCCATCTTTATTAAGACTTGGTTGCTTGAACCATTTACGACACTTTTTATAGGACGAAATGTGCCTATCAATAATTTCAATATCATCTTTAATACAAGCCAAACGATGTTTGAGTTGAAGATTTTCTAGCATTAATCTCTCTAAGTTATCCTTGTGAATTTTAGCTTCAACTTCTTTTAAATAAGTATAAGCACCCTCTTGTTGTTTTTCTGCAAGAGTAGCATTTACTGAATCTTCGTAAGTTGGGTAATCGTCTCCTATTGTTTCTTTCATTCTCTTACCTTATATTGATTGTTTCGAGTTGTCAAGTGTTTTTATTCTAAATCTTTTAATATATCATCTAATTGTTCTAATGTTATTACTTCGCTTTTGTCCATATCTTTACAAAATTCAGAAAATTTAATTTTATTTAAATCTAATATTTTATCTCCATCAATGATATGTTTATTTACATCATGCATCATTAATTCTAAAGTGTCAAGCAAATCTGTTGGACTTTCTCCAATTATTTCGGGATTTTCGCTATGAGCGCATATTTCACCATCGTCATTGTACATGACTTCATAAAGACCATAAGTTTTTTTGTCTTTAATTATTCTATAATTCCACATATTTACATTTCGTAAGTCTGTTCCAATTCAGCATTTTGATAATCCTCTGCGAGCATTTCACATTGATCTCCATATATCTCAATACCCCCATGCTCTACCAATATTTCGCGAGCTTCTTTTTCTGATTCAGCTTGGATTTCGTAGATATATGCAGTAGGCACAGAGAATACAAAATATTTATCCTTCTGCGCCATATTTTTCTTTCACCTCTTCATGTTTAATATATTCCTTCATTACATTTTCTATCCATTGATTAAAACTCACCCCCTGTTCGTGAGCGTGTTGCATATATTTAAATAGTTCATCTTTATCAAAGTCAAGCTCAATCGTTTCATATTTTACTTTTTGAATAATAAATCCACCATCTTTCTCGATAAATTTAACATCATCACCTTCTTCCCAACCTAATCTGTCAAGAAGATCATCAGGTAAGCGAAAGTACAATTCACCATCCACGCTTTCTTTAACTTCTAATTCTGAAACTTTCATTTTTTCTTACTTTCATAATTGTACTCTAGTTTAATTTTTAGTTGTTGTCAATAATTTTTTGAACAGGTAAATTGGGGTCTTTATTGTACCTTCTTTGCTTCTTTAAGATTCTTGAATCTTTACGAATACTCCTATCGAGTTTACTAATTAATTCATCAATAGATTTATATACGCTATCTGATTCAGCATGAAAGACACTAACTAGACCTTTGATTTTCATGTGACCTGTTACTGCGAATTCGTATTGATTCGTAGATGAGTTAAGATTTTTTTGTAATTCAAATCGAAGACTTGAGATGAGCCTTTGATGTTTTAATAACTTTTCGCATTTGTGTTGAATGACATTTTTTACATTATCACTAATTTTAAATCGAATACCCGATATAATAATATTATTTAGCGCTAACATATTATGTTAATTTCACTCCTTGTTCATTTATTTCACCCCTAATAAACGCGCCAAAATCATCATTGTTTAAATGTGATGTGTCGGGTGGAATAACACCAAATTCTCCATTCACCCCAAGTTCTTTGAGTCTATCATTAAGTAGGTTATTTAATTCGTGATTTAATTTATATAATTTATCTGTAATTTTTGTAGCGGGAGCATATTCTGCTAACTCACTAATACGAGTATTTAATCCACTCTCAACTTCAAATAAACTATTTAATATTCTTATTTCTTCGTATTTATTCATATTTTTACCTTATAGGTCTTGGTTTAACTTGTCAAGCTCTGAATCGTTTAATTCCATTGAATCTTCTTCAGATTCTTTTTCCCTCTCTTCTATAAAACTAATTTCAGCATTCTGTTTCCATACTTTACTTATTTCCCAATCTGCTTCCATTTCATCAAAAGCTCTGCTGATTGCATCATCCTCCGATTCTGAATCAATAAAATAAGTGCGATAAGTTGTGCTTGCTATTTCTATTTCAAATGTTTTCATTTTATTTCCTCGCAACTAAAAACTCCTCTATCTCCATGAGTTTGATCGCCATGATATTTAGTTAAATTATGATTGTAAAAAAGATCTTGACAACCATGCTCATCTAGTAATTCTTCTGCAATTTCTTCAGCTTTCTCTTCATTCTTAGCTTCAACCACAATATATCCACCGATTTCCTCTGTTATTGATAATCTATATTTTTTCATTATTACTTTCCATTAATTGTTTTGCTTGCATAAGAGTGTTACAAAAATCTTCAATCTTGTCAACAGGAATTTGAAAAAACTTATTATGACTCATTCCATGACTTGTTATTGCTTTGCAAGTAACATAATCGGTAAAGTCCCATGCCTTTATTTCAAGTCCGCTTAAACCGCTCCAATCTTTTGAGCTAGACCAAGAGGTTTGTTTTTTCATCTCTTTTTTTGTTCGACCCTTAGACCAAACTATTTCTTTTGTTATTTCTTTATTCATGATTTACATCATTCCATACTTTATCATCTTTGTCAAGGTTAGAACTTAAAATCATTACTTTTTTATAGACAGGGTAAAGAAATGCGAAATAATCGCAGTAAAGAAAAAAACTAATTAAATGACCAAGATAATACAGAACTCGACTTGAAAATGCACTCATTCGTTACCATGCACATTTTCATCTTTATTATCAATAAAAATGTAATAAGCTCTTCTTTTCGGATGAGGTTCAATATTTGCTCCACCAAATTTTGTATAAGTTAGTCTTACGACTTTATTTGGGTATTTTTCTTTCATATTTTTTTTCATCCACGCTATCCAAGATTCAAATTTATATAAAATATCAAACCCAATACCGAAACCATTTAATCCGTGATTTAAATTAGCTTTATCTTGCATAATTTGAACCTTGTAATATGGATGTTTTGGATGCCAAAACCTAAAATACTTTCCGCCCGACATATCTGATTTTGTATCCTTGGGAAATCTAAACCCCAAATCTTCCAAATAGTATCTGCAATTTTCAGTAGGATATAATTGGTACAATGAACCGCAAACCCCGAAACAGAAACTGCTTGAAATAAAAAAAAATAATATTAATTTATTCATTGTTTTTAAATTATATTTTTATGCAAATTACTAATCTTCATACATGAATATCGGAGTGTATTCTCCGACATAAGCTCCTCCAATATTGAAATGAAAAAAATCTAAAGCTTCATCGTGCGTCATGTCACTTTCTCTAACTAAGCCTTCTATAATCATATTAATAGAGTAAATAACTTTACCATCAGTAGTATAACCCATGATAGCATGATCGTGACCATCAGCAAATAACGCATTAGGATTATACTCAGCAATATCTTCTTTTAATTGTTCAAGACGATCATCTCGATCTTTGTTAATTTTTTGTATAATATCCATTTTTTCTTTCTTGTTTTCGTTACAAACACAATTATTATCTTTGCAAGCCATAATGTCAAGAAAAATTTTCTAACAACCAATTTAAATAGTTTTTTAATTCATAAAAAAATCTATCAGAATTATCTTGATCAAGCCAAAAAGCAAGATTTTTAATTAAATCCCCTGTTTTATTAGAGACTAATTCCAATTCTTCGATTGAGAAATTACCACTATTAATAATATCATCAAGAATGAGTTTGTTGGCGCTAACAAGCGCTTCAATCGCTTCTTGATTCATTTTCCGTCATACCCCCCATTGGATAAGACAACATCTTCGATTAATTCCATAGCTTTATATTGCACGAAAGGTTTTAGTTTGTCAAGCAATTTATTCGCAACCATTTCTCGCGCTGATTCAGATTGTAGATTTATTTGACAAGTGCCTGTATTACCACAAGCAATCTCACTTAATGTTTTTAATATTATTTCTTTTAATTCTTCTTGCATTTATTTTATTGGTTAATTATGAATACTATATTTGCTTCGACACTATTTTCTTTCTGCACTCTACATTTGATTTGTACATTTCTGCTTGTCGTTTTAATTCAAGATCATTGTCTTGCATTTTAGCTATAGCTTTGTTTTCGGTCATTCTTCCATCAAGCACCTCTC
>Ga0233444_10003775_pt1 | contig 14824 bp, 17 predicted proteins | sample SI_124_October20_6_FD_182792 | JGI IMG/M metagenome (GOLD analysis project Ga0233444, IMG submission 182792) | Seawater microbial communities from Saanich Inlet, British Columbia, Canada - SI_124_October2016_10_MG | ecosystem: Environmental > Aquatic > Marine > Inlet | place: Canada: British...
ACCCAATCTTATCTTTTTCAATGAATTAACCTTGTTTTCTTCATTTGACTTTAGATTGATTTACCCTAAAATCAAAACAAATGAACTGGACCGACCTCAAAGACATCGAACAAAAAATTGTTGAAAAACGATATTCAGACTCCGAAGCATTTAACTATTTCCTAGGCACAGCAATCCTCTACACCCTTGGGTGTTTTCTATTTCTTGAGGACTATGTAAACAGCTACAAACTTGCTGTTATTCCGGCACTAATCATCACTGTAGTAGGATCTGTATATTCCTATAGAACGTATACTTCAAATGAAGGTTCGGATTTCTTTAGAGACTACTTCGCATTGAGTTGGGTCGTTGGTTGGAGAATCTTTTTCTATGGGTTTTTATTTATTTTTCTCAGCATAATAGCTGCTTCTATTTTAACTACGAGTATCTCTTTTGAACCGTTTGATTTACCAGAAACCAACTTATTTAAAGTAATCTTCCAGATTATAATGGGGCAATGGTACTACATCCTACTCTACCGATCTTTTAAACGGGTTAGCTTAGGAAAACCATATAAATCGAAAGGCAGATGAAAAAAATAAAAACCCTTCTATTTTTAATTCCTTTTGTCACCCTTCTTGTTGCGTCCTATCTGGGTTATGAAAATTATAAAAGCAAGAAACCCAATGAAATTCACAAAGCACGTATTGGTCATATAGAGATAAGTGAAGTTGAATTTGATAGTATTAAAGAATACATCAAGGAATCAATTTATGGTACTTACTCAGGTACTGCTCCTAGAATTTATAAAGGAAGTAAATATCAGTTCAAAAAACACATTTTAGAGCACTACACCTCTGAAGCTTTTGACGACAATGGCTATTTGGTATTGCGATTTTACATCAATCATAAGGGAGAAGTTTTTCTTCATGATACCATTGAATTGAATCATGCGTATGAAGCTTTCGATCTAAACGATAGTATGGTCAATCAACTAACAACGCTCAGCTTTCGAAAGGAAAATTGGAACCCTTTTGGAGACAACAAAAACAATTATTACATGCACCTAACCTACAGAATCGAAAATGGAAAAATTACTGAAATCATTCCTTAGTGTCCTTTTGCTTATCAGTTGTTCGAATCCCGCTGTATTGACAAGTGAGGATAAAATAGCACTAGCCTAAGAAATGTGGTTAGAAGTTGGAAAAAAACATGGAATCCAAGGTTCGCCAGAAAAGATGAACTTTTTAAAGGAAATCATCCGTCTAAACCCCAAGCATTGTGATGCTATTCGAGAGCTTTCTGTCGCTTATCTTAAACGAAGGATGCCCGATAAATGGAAACCTATTTTTGATAGAGCTGTTGAATGTGATCCTGCTCATTGGACTCCTTGGAGAGGATATTTGTACCTCTACTTTTACAGAGATTACCAAAAAGCCATTGCCGATTTCGATGCCAGCGATACGTTAACCCCAAACCACATCGATTCTCCTCAAGGACACAGTGTAGACTTCTGGAGAGGACATGCCTATTTGGGAGCAAAAGACTATGAAAATTCGATACGTTATTATCAAAAACACATTGCCTATGTTACCCAAGAATGGGGAGAAGACTGCGTAGAACCAGACACTTTTCTGAACCTTGCCATTGCGTATTACGAAAGTAATCAATTCGATAAAATGCCGACAGAATTGGATCGGGCACTGCAATACTATCAAAATAAATCGGCAGACACCAAGTATTATTATGCACTTTACGAGCAAGAGCAAGGCAATACCAAAAAAGCCCTAGAATGGGTAAAAGACGGAATCGAAGACTTTTATCTTGGTAATTCTAAAAAACGAAATTATAACGAAGAAATCAGACAACTGTACGTCGAAATGCTCTATGAATTACAAGACGAACTAAAAGCTGAATAAATATTTCTTTTTTACATTTACAAAAAAAACATGCGCAGCTTCCTCCTTTTCCTTCTGATTACAACTACTCTAACAACAATTCAAGCGCAAGATAAAAAAGCAAAAGATCCCTTGGTTCACAGCGTTCTTTTTTGGTTAAAGAATCCAGATAGCAAGCCAGACCGTATTGCGTTTGAAATTGCTATTCAAAAGCTCATTGCGAACAATCCACAGAAAATTAGTGGTTATTTAGGGAAACCAGCCATCACAGAGGCCCGTGGTGTTGTCGATGGTAGTTTTACCTATTTTTATCAAATGATCTTTACAGATGCAAAAGCAGAAGCTGCATACCAGATCGATCCAACACATCTTGCTTTTATTGCGGAAGCGGAGCATCTTTGGGAGAAAGTAATTGTTTACGACGCAGCTCCAATCGAATAAAACTATGCACGTACGACCCCTCAGAAAAGAAGAGGTTCCATTGATTGTCTCCTACTTTTTTTTCTGCTTCTCCAGAGTTTTTGAAAGGAATGGGAGCCGATCCAAACAAGCTGCCCAACAAACAAGAATGGGCACAATCCATTGAAAACGAAATTGATTTGCCACTGGAAAAGAAAAAGCTATTCTATTTACTCTGGATTCACAACCACAAAGCGGTTGGACATTCCAACCTTACCTTTTTAGAATACGGAAAAGATGCAAGCATGCATTTACACCTGTGGAATCCGAGTGCAAGGAAAAAGGGACTGGGCTTGCTATTTTTAAACCAGTGTGTCCTCTACTATTTTGAATGGTTTAAATTAAAAACGTTAATCTGCGAACCTTATGCACACAATCAAGCACCAAATGCGATTCTACCGGAATTGGGTTTTACAAAAGTAAAAACATACACAACAACTCCTGGTTCCATAAACTTTGAACAAGAAGTAAATCGTTGGGAATTAAAAAGGGAAAACCTTTAAAAAAGAAATAAAAAAAACCTGCCGAAGCAGGTTTTTTTTTATGTTTATGTTGAAGAAAACTTATTTAGACCATTCGGCTATAGAAGCTTCATTCAATGTGATGTAATCTGTATTTCCAGCTTTAGTAGCTAACTCTAAAGAAGATTTAGCTGCTGCGATTGCACCATCAACGTCTTTCAATCCTGCAAGGATTAACGATTGTTGACGAAGATACCAATACGCTTTATCATTCGCTGCTACTGCTTTAGCGATCCACTCCTTAGCTTGGTTTAGGTCTTGACCTTCTTGTAAGTAGTAAACTGCAGCATTGTAGTAATCACGATCCTTAGGGTTGTTTTTCATAGCTTCTTGAATAGAAGCAGTTGCTTTAGCCACTGTAGGAACTCCAAAAGGAACAGATACCATCGTAGTACTCCATCCAATATTCAAAGTAGCTCCGTTGTTGTGAAGTTTTGAAATCCAAATTTCAAAAGATTCAATGTTGTCTGTATCAACAGCAGCTACCTCAATAGTTGCAGCTACTTTTGCAGCATCCCATTCTGCAGGATTACCCCAGTTTGTTGTTTCACTGTAGAAGAAAATTTCCCATGTCGCTTTTCCAGGACGGGTATAGATTGCATAGTCACCTGCAGCAATTTCTTGATCAGCAATGGTAACAGCATCACTAAAACTGATGATTGTATTTTGATTCGCTCCTGTTCTCCAGATTTCTCCAAATGGAACTAAAGCTCCAAAAATATCACGACCTTTTTTACTTGGACGAGAGTACTTAACAGTAACTTCTGTCAAACCTACCGTTTGAGATAGTTGAGCTGTAGGACTTGGTTGTGGTGTTTGAACTTGCGCTGATGCAAATGCTCCCACCAAAAAGATTAGGGATAATACTGTATTTCTCATAGACTTCAATTTTTGTTGTTTGTTTTTCAAATGTATGAATTTGTATTGAATTATTTTCTATATGGTTTTGTGGATAAAGAGTTTTAATTTTTGTTTAACTATTTCTAAATATAGTTAAACATTATGTATCTTTATAAAAAATTCATTGCATGAAGATTTATCGAAAAAAGACCGTTCAAAAACTACCCATATCAGTTTCAGAGGCTTGGGACTTTTTGAGTAATCCTGGTAACTTAAAAACCATCACACCAGATTATATGGGTTTTAAAATATTGGAGGGCCACGAACCAGAAATGTATGCTGGTCAGATAATAAAATATACGGTGACACCAGTACTTGGTATACGAACCGGTTGGGTAACTGAAATTACACACGTAGAAGATCAAAAATATTTTGTGGATGAACAGCGCTTTGGTCCTTATGCACTTTGGCACCACAAGCATTTCATTAAAGAGATAAAAGGCGGTGTCGAAATGATCGATATCATCGACTATAAATTACCCTTGGGAATTTTGGGTCGGATAGCGCATCCAATTTTAGTGAAAGGAAAACTCAACGAAATATTTGAATACCGATTCAACAAACTCAATGAACTCTTCGGAACATATAAAGAACAATAAATGAATAAAAACATACTCATCATAGGGGGAACTTCAGGAATTGGAAAAGCCCTAGTCGAATTACTACAAGACAGCAACCAACTTTTTGTAGCCAACAGAACTTCTGAAGGCTTAGATACTGGAAAAGTAACCTACATCCCATTTGATGCAACATCAGATGTTTTAGATACAACACAACTCCCCGATCAATTGGATGGTTTTGTTTACTGTCCTGGGAGCATCAACCTGCGTCCGTTTAAAGGGCTCAAACCCGAAACTTTTCAAAAAGATTTTGAAATTAATGTTTTGGGAGCAGTTAAAAGCTTGCAAGTCGTTTTAAAAAACTTATTACAAAGTCCACAGGCAAGTCTTGTATTTTTTAGCACCGTAGCCGTTCAAACCGGAATGCCCTTTCATGCCTCTGTAGCTGCAGCAAAAGGCGCAATAGAAGGATTAACAAAGTCCTTGGCTGCCGAATATGCACCGAAATTCAGAGTAAACGCTATTGCTCCGTCACTAACAAAAACGCCACTGGCAGATAAGTTTCTAAACAACGAATCAAAATTAGAGAAAGCAAACGAACGCCACCCATTAAAATTCGTTGGATCTGCAGAGGATTTAGCCAATAGTGCTAAGTTTTTACTAAGTGATGAAAGTAAGTGGATGACGGGTCAAATTTTGCATGTAGATGGTGGAATTGGAAATTTAAAAACAAACTAATTTTTGGAACAGTACACTATATTTTGGTTTAGAAGAGACTTGCGAATTGATGATAATGCGGGATTATATCATGCCCTAACATCAGGCAATAAAGTACTCCCTATTTTTATTTTTGATACTGAAATATTAGAAAAGCTTCCGAGCAAAAAGGATGCTCGCTTGGCAATGATTCATACGGCTTTAGGAAAAATCACAGATGCAATAGAGGAGAACCGATGCAATGTTGGAATGTATCATGGGAACCCAAAAGCCGTTTTTGAACAATTACTCGAAAAGTATTCCATCGTGAAAGTAATTACCAATCACGATTACGAACCTTATGCTCAAAAGCGAGATGAGGAAATAAAACAGTTTTTAGCGGCTAGAAAAGTTGAATTCGAAACCTACAAAGATCAAGTGATTTTTGAAAAGGCAGAAGTAGTCAAAGATGATGGAACGCCATACAGAGTATATACTCCTTATTCTAAGAAATGGTTGGCTAAGATGCGATTAGAAGGCATTCCAAATTTCCCTTCAGAAAAAAACTTACACAATTTAGCATCCGTAGTCCAACCACAGTTAGAATTAAACGATTTGGGTTTTGAGGCCTCTTCCATACCCTATCCAGAGTATCAACTCAATACTGCGATCATTAGAAACTATGAAGCTACTCGCAATTATCCAGCCTTAGACCAAACCTCGAGAACGGGCTCGCATCTTAGATTCGGGACTTTAAGTGTTCGGAAAATGGCAATTGAAGCAGATAAAGGAGAAGAAATTACCTTTTTAAAAGAATTAATTTGGCGGGAATTTTTCATGCAAATTTTGTGGCATTTTCCACATACAACCACCCAATGTTTCAAACCCCAATATGAACAAATTGAATGGAGAAATAATGAAGAAGAATTTGAGAAATGGTGTACAGGAACTACAGGATATCACTTTGTAGATGCTGGTATGAGAGAACTCAACGCTACCGGATTTATGCATAATCGGGTTCGCATGCTGGTAGGGAGTTTTTTGTGTAAACACTTACTCATCGATTGGCGTTGGGGAGAAGCCTACTTCGCTGAAAAACTACTGGATTATGAACAATCGAGTAATGTCGGTAACTGGCAGTGGGTTGCAGGTTGTGGTGTAGACGCAGCGCCCTATTTCAGGATTTTTAACCCCATAGAGCAAATCAAGAAATTTGATAAACAGCAGCAGTATATCGAAAAATGGGTTCCCGACTTTCAAGAACTGACCTATCCACAACCTATTGTTGATCATAAGTTTGCACGAGAACGATGTTTAACCACCTACAAAACTGCATTAAACAGAACGTGAAAGGTGTAAAAAAAACAAACCTACCAACTAAAATATGCCCCAGTTGTGAACGACCATTCAGCTGGAGAAAAAAATGGGAACGCGATTGGGAACAAGTAATTTACTGTAGTAAAAAATGCAAAAAATAAAAGGAACAGCACTCGTTTGGTTTCGTAATGATTTGAGAATATCGGATCATTACAGCCTCTTTCATGCTTCAAAAAGTCATGAGAAAATTATAGCCTATTATAGTTTTGATCCAAAACAATTTTCAGAAACTCGCTGGGGTTTTAAAAAAACAGAATCTTTTCGAGCTCAATTTTTAATTGAAACAGTTCAACAATTACAACAGGATTTAGCTACAAAAAACATCAGCCTCATAATCGAGCATAAAGATCCAGCCGAGAGCATTCCGCATTGGATTGAATCAGAAAAAATAGAAAGCCTCTATTTTCAAAAAGAATGGACTAAGGAAGAACGGCTTGTTGAAGATGCTTTGAGAAAGAACATCTCAACCGAAGTAAAGATCCATTCCGCTTACGATCAATTTCTATTTCATCCAGAGGATATTCCGATGTCATTGGATGAATTACCCGAAGTATTCACCAACTTCAGAAAACAATGTGAAAAAAATTCTACCGTTCGTGCTTGTTATCCCGAAGTGGAACAGCAAGAGGCTTCGAATATGTTATTAAAAACATATGTTTGCCCTACCCTTGCGGACCTAAGTCTGACTGAAAGCAGTTCGCATCCCAATTCTGCTTTCCCTTTTAAAGGGGGCAGCAAAGCTGCTAAAGAACGTATATCTCATTACTTCTGGGAGACTAAAAAACTGTCCTTTTACAAGAATACTCGAAACGGACTTCTTGGACTAGATTATAGCTCCAAACTGTCGGCTTGGTTGGGGAATGGTTCCCTATCGGCACGTGAAATTTATTGGGAAGTTCGGAAGTATGAATCCGATATTAAAAAAAACCAATCCACCTACTGGTTAATCTTTGAACTCATCTGGCGCGATTACTTCAAGTTTATTTCTCTAAAATACCAAGATGCTATATTTCATTTGGGAGGAATTTTAGAGAAAAGCTATACCTGGGAAAATAGTTCAAAAACTTTTAACAGTTGGGTTGACGGAAGAACAAGAGAACCTTTTGTTAATGCAAACATGCTGGAGTTAAAAAAAACAGGATGGATGAGTAACAGAGGTAGACAAAATGTAGCTTCCTTTTTTGCAAAAGAACTCTATATGGACTGGCGTATGGGAGCAGCATATTTCGAATCTCAGCTGATTGACTATGATGTTCACAGCAACTCCGGTAACTGGATGTATATCGCTGGGGTAGGAAATGATCCAAGAGACCGAAAATTCAACATTCGTTCGCAAGCAGAACGCTACGATACAAATGGAAAATTTCAACAATTGTGGAACCAACAAAATTTATTTGAATGATCATACGACTAATTTTAGGGGATCAACTCAATGAGCAGCACTCCTGGTTTCAAACTGTTGACGACTCCGTAGTTTATGTATTGATGGAGATGCAACAAGAAACAAACTATGTAAAACATCATGTTCAAAAAGTGGTTGCTTTTTTTGCAGCCATGCGCAACTTCAATCACAAATTGAAGCAATTAGGACATCAAACCCATTATTTCAAACTCAACGATTCTGAAAACACTCAGAATTTGAATTCGAATCTAGAATATCTTTTTAAACACTACAAAGTAAAGCGATTTGAATACCAATTTCCAGACGAACACCGCTTGGATCAACAACTATCGGATTTCTGTGCTGCTTCTGAAATTACGAGTTCAGCAGTAGATACTGAACATTTCATGACCAGCAGAACAGCATTGACTGAGTTTTTCGAAGGGAAAAAGCAATTACTCATGGAATTCTTTTACCGCAACATGCGCAAGCAATTCGATATTCTAGTCGAGGGCGGTCAGCCAGCTGGAGGGCAATGGAATTTCGACAAGAATAATCGGAATAAGTGGAAAGGAACTCCGAGCATACCCCAACCCTATATTCCAAAAACAGAACAACTTCTTGAGATCAAAGAAATGATCGAAACCATCGGTATAAAAACCTTAGGTAATTTTAACGAAGACCACTTTCTGTTTCCGTCGTCACGTGAAGAGGCAATAGAACAGTTGCACTATTTCTGTGAGAATCTATTGGTTCACTTCGGAGATTATCAAGATGCAATGCACGCGGAAGAAGAAAATCTTTTTCATTCCAGAATTTCCTTTGCATTGAACGTAAAACTCATCAATCCGTTAGAAGTAGTTCAAAAGGTAATCGAATATTATCACCAAAACGAAGAGGATATTCAATTATCGCAAGTAGAAGGTTTTGTGCGACAAATTATTGGCTGGAGAGAATATATACGCGGTATCTATTGGAAGGAAATGCCGAAATACAAAACACTAAATGCACTAGAGAACACCAATCCCCTTCCTGATTTCTATTGGACTGGTAAAACAAAAATGAATTGCGTAAGTCATAGTATTAACAATTCATTGGATCATGCCTATGCTCACCACATACAACGACTGATGATTACGGGAAACTTTGCCTTACTCGCACAAGTACATCCAGATGCAGTAGACGAATGGTATTTGGGAATTTATGCAGATGCGGTAGAATGGGTACAACTCCCAAACACAAGGGGTATGAGTCAATGGGCAGATGGTGGGATTGTAGCCACCAAGCCCTATGTGTCTGCAGCTGCATATATAAACAAAATGAGTACCTATTGTACAAGTTGTAGTTATGACAAAAAACAGCGCTTAGGAGACGCCGCATGTCCTTTCAATAGTTTGTATTGGAATTTTTTGGATGATAAGAAAGAACACTTTGCAAAGAACAATCGAATGGCAATGATGTTGCGCTTACTTGAAAAAATACCCGTAGAAGAATTAGCTTCAATTAAAGAACGAGCCTATAACATTATAAAAAATCCAGATGCCTACTAATAGACCACCTATCGGTATCGTTTGGTTGAAACGTGATCTTCGGTTGCATGATCATGCACCGCTTCATGTCGCATTAAAAGAAAATAAAAAAGTGCTCCTTGTGTATGTTTTTGAAACTGCTTTGGCACAAGATCCACATTATAGTGCTCGTCATTTTGACTTCATAAAGCAATCCTTGGTCGATATGAATCAGAAGCTGGAGCAATTCAACACTAAAATTTTAGTCTCACAAGGAACTGTCATTGACGTTTTTTGTAAAATAAAAGAATCCTATAACATAGCGCATATTTATTCGCATCAAGAAACTGGTCTTCGTGTAACTTTTGATCGAGATAAAGAAGTGAAAAAATGGGCAGATAGCGAACAAATTTATTGGAGAGAACACAATCAACAGGGTGTGTTTCGGGGGATGATAAATCGAAAGCAATGGCTTGTCAACTGGACAAAGTCGATGAATGAGCAACAATATCCTTTTCCCAAAAAAGAAGCCTCTTTTTTAGAGCTAGAAAAAATAACTGAGTTGAATAGTCTTTTACAGACTCCAAAACTTGCAACAAAAAAGAGTATCAAAGTTCAGTTTGGCGGGAGCAGTCAAGGGCGTCGTTACCTCGATTCCTTTTTCAAAGATCGACATCATCAGTACCAAAAACACATTTCGAAACCCGACTTAGCACGAAAAAGCTGCAGCAGGCTTTCACCTTATATAGCATACGGAAATCTTTCTATGCGTGAAGTTCTTCAACGAACAGAAGAAGAAAAAGAAAAAGGAAACTCAAGTTTTGGCCTACGCGCATTTGAATCTCGTTTACGATGGCAAGCACACTTCATTCAGAAATTTGAAATGGAATGTTCTATGGAATTTGTTTCTGTAAACAAGGGTTATCATCGCTTGTCAAAACCCATCATAAAAGAACGAATTAGTGCTTGGGAAAAAGGTCAAACCGGAATTCCAATTGTCGATGCGTCTATGCGTTGCTTGGTTGCTACAGGCTATTTAAATTTTCGAATGCGTGCCTTAGTGGTTTCTTTTTTTGTGCATCAATTATGGCAACCTTGGCAAGAGGCTTCTGGATTTTTAGCACGTGAATTTTTAGATTTTGAACCGGGAATTCATTTCCCACAACTCCAAATGCAGGCTGGAGAAACTGGAATCAATACCTTGCGAATTTATAATCCTGTAAAAAATGGTATAGAACATGATCCTCTAGGGGAATTCACCAAGCAGTGGGTACCAGAGCTTCGTCCCCTTCCTGATAGTTTGGTACATACACCTTGGGCAATAACGGCTTTTGAAGAGGCAATGTATAATTTCACTCCAGCAGTTGATTACCCCAAACCAATTGTAGCTCTAGATGCGAGTCGAAAGCATGCAAGTGATATTCTATGGAACATGCAAAAAGAACCTTTGGTGTACCAAGAAAGTAAACGTATTTTAAAACGACATACCCTATCCAATAGAAAAAGTATACAATAATTATGAAAAAAGAATACAACTTTAACGATCGTGAGCGGGACCGAATCATAGAAATGGCATGGGAAGACCGTACTCCTTTTGATGCAATTCAGGACCAATTCGGAATCAAAGAACAAGAAGTAATTACGTTAATGCGCCTTGAATTGAAACCAACAAGTTTCCGATTATGGCGTGCACGTGTGCAAGGAAGAAAAACAAAGCACAGAAAATCGCGCGGTATGGATGTCGATCGTTTTCGTTGCAGTAGACAACGGGGGATTAGCAATAACAAAGTATCCAAAAGATAAATTTTGTACATTTAGGACGGTAGCCTGCTCTTTTACAGCAACGAATAATGCTTTCTATGTAATTATTCATAAACCTCCTAGCTATGAAACAGAACAAAACCCAACGTACGGACAACAGTGTATCGCTTTTTTTAGACCAGATTGAACCCGAACAAAAAAGAAAAGACAGTTATGCCCTCGTTGCGTTAATGTCTAAAATAACTGCTGAAGAACCAAAACTCTGGGGAACCAGTATTATTGGGTTTGGAGATTATCATTACAAATATAAAAGTGGCCGTGAAGGTGATTGGTTTTTAACCGGTTTCTCACCAAGAAAAAATGCACTGACCGTTTATTTGATGTGTGATCTATCACATGAAGACTTAAATTTTGACGGACTTGGTAAATACAAACTAAGTAAAGGGTGTCTCTATTTCAAGAAAATTGAAAATGTTGATTTAAATGTATTGATACAGATCATCAAGGATTCAATCAAGATTATCAAAAAAATGTATTCATAAACTTATTTAGAAGCTTCTCTAAGGGTAACAGACATTCCCAAACTCAAACCTCTTTGCTTTTTCCATTCAGCCTGACTTGTACTTCTAGCATAGATTGATTTTCCAAAAACTCCAGCAGAAAACCACAGTCCTTCAGAACCTAGATCTTCATCAATCCATTCCAAAGAAATAAAAACATCATCATCAACTAGAATATCATATTCTTTTAGATCAACAGATATTATACCTTCGGATTGCTCAAGGGTAACGAAGATGTTCTCTTTCAAAATGTTTTCATCTGGGAAACGATATTCACTTGAATATACGTTGACTCGAAAGCGCACTTCTGGATAAATATTTTCGACAACAGAAAACTGAATGCCTTCTATATAGGCGGGTGTTTTTTTGACTTTTACAAAAAGTGCAATTTCGTTACCCAGTTGATTGGATGTAAAACCAGTGATCAATAATTTCGAAGTTGTTGCATTACCCGACACACGAGTATCCCATTTTTTTTCAGCAGTTAAAACTACCTCTTCTAGAAAGGTGGTTTGCTCTGCAAGTACCAAAGTATTATTGGATAACAAAATAGCTTCAAAATCGGCAACTTGAAAATCACGTTGATCAAAACCAATCATTGAAAAACGAAGAGTTTCTTTTGCAAAAACATCTGGAACTTCTAGGAAGAAAAAACCATCTTCATTCGAAACAGTTCCAAGTTCTTTCTTTAATACACCAACATTAACAAAGGGTAAGGGCTCTTTTGTAAGTGCGTCAATGATTCGTCCTTGAAGTATATACTGCGCATTAAGCACAGGAATAGACAAAAGAAAAGCAAACAAAAAAAGGAATGTTTTACGATACAATTTGATACAACGTTAAGCGGTTATACACGGGTAATTTTAGCTCCAATTGCTTGAAGACGTTCTACAATTTTTTCATAACCACGATCAATTTGTTCGATGTTATGAATTGTACTGGTACCTTCAGCAGAGAGTGCTGCGATAAGCAACGATATTCCTGCACGGATATCGGGTGACGTAAGGGTAGCTGCTTTTAAATTAGATTCAAAGCCATGACCAATAATTGAAGCACGATGCGGATCACAAAGTATAATTTTAGCTCCCATATCGATGAGTTTATCCGTAAAGAATAATCTACTTTCAAACATTTTTTGATGAATCAAAACACTTCCACGTGCTTGAGTAGCTACAACCAACACAATACTCAATAAGTCAGGAGTAAATCCTGGCCATGGTGCATCGGCAACGGTTAATATAGAACCATCAATATAGTTTTGTATTTCATAACCTTCGGTGTGGGCTGGAATATGAATATCGTCTCCCTGGCGTTCAATCGTTAATCCAAGTTTTCTGAATACAGATGGTATTTGTCCTAAGTATTCCCATTGTACATTTTTAATGGTCAACTCGCTTCTTGTAAGTGCAGCTAAACCAATCCAACTTCCAATTTCTACCATGTCTGGTAATACACGATGTTCAGTTCCTTTGAGGTCAGAAACTCCTTCAATATTCAATAGGTTAGAACCAATACCGCTAATCTTAGCCCCCATACGATTCAACATAGAGCACAACTGTTGAAGATAAGGCTCACAAGCTGCATTATATATTGTAGTTTTTCCTTCAGCCAATACTGCAGCCATTACGATATTGGCAGTTCCTGTAACCGAGGCCTCGTCCAATAACATAGAGGTACCTATAAGTTGCTCTGCTTCTACCGTATAAAAATGCTCTTCCCGACTATAGTTAAAGCGTGCACCTAAATTAATCAATCCTTCGAAGTGGGTATCCAATCGTCGTCTTCCTATTTTATCTCCACCAGGTCGAGGAATACTTCCTTTTCCAAAGCGAGCTAAAAGTGGTCCAACCAACATGATTGAGCCTCGTAAGCCTCTACCATCTATTTTATATTGATCCGAAGATAAATAATCTAAGTTAATTTCGTCCGCTTGGAATGCGTAGCTTCCAGAAGAAAGTTGTTCCACTTTCACTCCAAAATTATGAAGCAATTGGATGAGCTTGTTGACATCAATGATATCGGGTATGTTATTAATAGTAACCCGCTCTGGAGTTAGTAATACCGCACATAAAATTTGTAAGACTTCGTTTTTAGCACCTTGTGGAGTTATTTCTCCCTTAAGTTGCTGTCCACCTTCTATAATAAATGATCCCATACTAATTTAGTAGCGTTTGCGGTTATTGCGGTTGGTTTTCTTTGGTTTTACCATTTGGTTACTTTTGGGACCGTTACCATTTTTGGGTTTAGATTTCAAAAAGTCTGCAGTTTCCGTTAGAGGTAAATGCTCTGGGTTTACCACTAAAGTTTTTTCGGAAAGTTCGCTCAAATGATTGAAAATTACTTCATCATCAACAGTGTCTTTATTCCAACTCAAGAAGCATTTTTTCATGTGATTTGCAATATTGAAAACCAAAGCGTCTTTCATTTCACCAGCTTCCCAATTTCGAGCCACATCAATCATACTCTTGATGTTGTTGCCATAAAAACGATATTTAGGGAAATTTTGAGGATAGGTCAATGGTTGTGGACGCTCTTCTAGAAGCTCGCGAATTGGTTTCTCGTAAGGACAGTCAACATCCAAATTGAAATCGGACATTATGAACAGCTGATCCCACAATTTGTGTTGAAAATCGGGAACATCACGAAGATGTGGATTCAAATTCCCCATAACCCCTATGATGGCTTTGGCTTTTTTGTTTCGCTCTTCTCGATCTTCGGTTGCTAACATTTGATCAACCATAACATGAAGATGTCTTCCGTATTCAGGAATGATTAAAGGTGTGCGTTCTGAGTTATATTGTAATGCTTCCATGAAGTGTTTTGATGGATTGTTGGGTAATTCCTTGCAAAATAATGTATTTTAAAGAATTACTGAAATTTTTGTTAGCTTATAGTGTTATAATACCTTCGATTGTACTTGCTGCTCTGTAGATGTTTATTACTTCGGTAGGATTTTCCATTTCTGCTAGAAAAGTTACACTAACAAAAGTGTTCTTACTTGAGTTTTTAAGTTTAAGTTTAGCTTGCTTGCCTTCAAACATTTGCTTCAACTTTTCTACCTTTTGCTGGTCTCCTCGAATGATGAATTTAAACAAAAAAGGGCCGGGCCATTCTTGTGAATCTGTTAATTGTTCGTGAAAACGTGAATAAAATTCTTCTGGATTTTCTTTAGGAATCATTAAGACCGCTATTTTTACACAAATATAGTTCAAATAGATAAACCC
>Ga0233444_10003776_pt1 | contig 14823 bp, 7 predicted proteins | sample SI_124_October20_6_FD_182792 | JGI IMG/M metagenome (GOLD analysis project Ga0233444, IMG submission 182792) | Seawater microbial communities from Saanich Inlet, British Columbia, Canada - SI_124_October2016_10_MG | ecosystem: Environmental > Aquatic > Marine > Inlet | place: Canada: British...
AACGGATGGAACATCAACAATAGAACGCCGTGATTTCTTACCTACAACTTGGACCTCGACATCGGGGGTGAGCCAACCGTGCTGAGGGCGGCAACGTGTTACCTGGAGTTCGAGAGGCTCTCCGTTTAGATAAACCGTAAAGTGGTCATCTTTAGAAAGATAAGTATCACGAATAGCCGCCTTAACGAGGGGAATTTCTTGATCTTCAAGAGAACGGTTTGTCGGTTGAATTCGAACCCTAGCGAACGGCCCTTGGACTTGGATTTGATCGATTTCAACCGAATCGCCTTCACTGGTCTGAGCATTAATTCGGAGAGTCGGCCCAAGGGCAACTGAGTCGTAAGGGATGTTTGGGTCGTATCGCAATACTGCAACTGTACTTTTTTTCCCGGTAATTCGAACCGGTGAACGGCTCGCATAACCATTGTCTTCTGCTGCTTGTGTATTCATATACACATCGTCTCCACTTCCGCCATCTATCATTGGTGCAATACAGGTAAATTGTTTCATAACTATCCTTCCATCTTCTTATTCTTACGAGCGTCTATATTTTTGTTAAATATGATATTTACAGGGTTCATCAAACCAAGGTGGCTGTGTTGGAGTGAATTGTTTGATATTTCCTTCATACCACGTTGATCGATAATTCTGGTTCTCGCAACCTGGACTCAAATTCATCAAGGACATCAATGCCATCATGGATCCAACCCATGCTGTAGAAGTTACAATTGAGGCAATAGGTCGGATTCCTTCTTCAGTACAAGATATCACTTCACTGGAACGTGCGTTTTCTCGACCATAACGGCAAACCATACAACCTCTTTCGGTAAAAGTTTCAACGACACCATGCAGTGCTTCTGTTGCCCCATTAACCAGAATACTGCCGTTGTTGATGGCGGACTCATTCAAAATTGTTCGAGCAATCATATTATCAAGACAAGCAAGATAAATACTGCTCTTTTTCAATGCATCAAACAAAAGTGAAGGTTCAAGGCCGAGGTCGTCAAACTCTTCATCGGAATCGAAAAACTCTTGCACCAAATGATGTGGAGTGAGAAATTCAAAATACGATTCAACATGAATCCTAGGGTTCAATTCTTGAAGTTGTTTTGCTGCAGTTAATGCTTTCATACCTCCAAGGTGAGCCTCATTGTAAAGCACCTGTCGATTTAGATTATGAAGTTCAATTTCCGCATCACCATCGACCACATGGATCGTTCCTGATTCCATCTGCTCTGCTAGTAAAGGTGCACTCCAACTTCCGAGGCCGCCCGCCCCCAAGAGCACAACATCATGCCCAGAAATGGACCATGATGAATCAAATATCCCTTTTGGAGCATCCCACGGTATCAAACCAATATCGTTTGAAACAGAAAGTTTCTTTTCTGAAGTTTGCATTGTTCGAGAAAGGAAGTCAAAAGCACTCAAATTTGGTTGGGTAGATGGTCGGTATCGGGCAAGAGTCGCATTTCCATCACTGGTCAATTGCACATCAACCAGTGTTCCATCAATACCAGTGATATGTTTTCTCACTTCTTCAAAATCCGTCGATTCAACACGGCATGTCACTGTAAACCATGCGTCACTGACCTTCAGGTGTGCCATACAGTCGACATCACGTAGCATCTGTTGTAACATCGTTGCAGCTACTGCCACTCGCATTGAAGGAGTAAGAACATGTCTTACCAACTTTGAGGACTGCGGAAGCGGTTGTCGAGCGATTTTTGCCCGAACACCTTTCGCGTAGCCATACAAGTCAGCAGGTTGAACTGTTTGTGATGGATTCAGACAAAGATGATAGTCAAATTGGAATTGTTCAGTGTCTTTGTAAGATGAAAATATCTGACGGTGAAGAGGATATTGTTGCTCCCAATTCTCCCACCGCACAGACTCTGGGAAGGTAAGTTTCCAAAACACAGAATCTGGTTGAGCGTTTGGTTGAAGTACGCCAACATACCCAGAATCTTGACCTATCCCCAATTGAGAGAGAAGCACGACGAGATCGCTTACACCACCGGGGCTTCCGGAAACGAGTATCTTGAGATTAGAAACCCGATCCTGGTTGACAAGTCCTCGCTGACGTCGATATTTATCATTCATTTTCATCACCGTCATCGAGCCCGATCTTCGGGATTTGGATTTTTCAAAACATCTTCAATGTGATGCAATAAAAATCCTAATTTTTCTTTCTCCGAATTATAACAAGTAAATTGTTCTTGAAACCCCGGACCCATGCACAATCCGCATATCTCTCTTTGTGGGAGTATACTGTATCTCCCCTTCACAAAGACATTCTCATGTAAAATATTCTCACACTTTGGTGTTAAAATGAATACCTGTGGTGCTTCTGAGAATGTACGTGAATCAATGAGAATTTGATAGTTCATCGATGAATAATCTCGACTCGAAACAACGCCTTGAAGATTAACGACAAACGCGCCAACAGAGGTTCTCGAACTGTGGTCTCGAATTAGATTAAGTGAAGGGTACGATGTCAATTTAAAGCTATCAAATACAGCTTTCGACAAACTCGAACCTGAACGAACTCGAAGAGGTACGAGGTATTCATTCCTCACCATTGCTCGATCTCGATCTACCGCAGTTGCTGTTCGTAGAAAGTTGCCATTCCCGTCATAAATTCCGTATTTTTCGCTGTTCATTTTGTTCACTTCCCTTCCTTTCTTGAATGAAACCGTTTAATTTCATTAAATTTGACAAGAGGGATGGGTCTTCGGCGTTCCCTCAATAATCAATATTCTCTTATTCGTCGCATTGCGTGAGATTTTAGCAACAACCCATTGCCCTTTCACATCACTTGAGACTCCAGATTGGAAACTATAAGGCCATTCAATAGGCAATTCTGGGTGATGTATATTGTACAATTGTATCCGGTTTTCGGATTCAGGAACCTTGACAAAGACATAATGTCCGTCTTGATAGTAAGGTCGATTCACTAATGCAGGGGAGTTTTTCCGAGCAAAACGAACGAGGATCCCCTCACAGGAGACCCCCTTTTTGGGAGTGTTTCCAGAGATGAGAGCACGCTGCCACCCTCCTGCGGGCTGTTGGACACTACCTTTGAAGACACTTTGATTCTCTTTCGCCACCGAAGGAATCTTCATCTTACATGGAACCGGTTTTCTGTACATCTGACTCTTTTGGTTCGTCTTTTTTAAATGGTTATTGTAGGGTTTGAAGTTTGTTGGAACTGGTGTGAGGTCAGGTCGGAATACAGCCGTTTTATTCGGTGCCGTATGTCGAATCTCGCAGCATCCCCAAAACCCTCGGATACGTTGAAGATCGGAGCATTGATAATTCATTTTGATATCTTCTTGCCCAGTTTGTGGATTAAACAGCGATACAGTATTTCCCATTCTTGGAGTTTGTACAAAGACGATGTCTCCATTTTGATAAGGCTCACCTTCCGTTCGAAAACGATACGCGTAGGTGCCAGCTTTATCTGTTCGGCGTGTAATGAATACACTGGTATAATCTCCAACCTCAATACCTGGAATGAGAAGTTTCGTTCCATCCAAACATTCTGTGCCGGTAAAAGGGCCTTTCATGTTTGTTTCCCCCCAGATTGACTCTACACTCTTTAACATCCCCAGTTGGATTGTAGTAGGCGCATTTCGGATAATTTGGTGATTCAGTGAGTTTCCGTCTTTGTCCATTGCATATCTTAAACTTCCATCTCGAGGTAGCAAACCTGATTGACTCATTGCCTCATATACTGTCGAAGATTCATCCACAAGAACACGTGTTGAGAGGGTCTCATTTGATTCGAGAACAAATTTCACTTCGCGGAGGGACATGGTTAGTTAACTCTTCAAGGAGAGATTCTTTTACCAAATTTAACAAAAAAGAGCCGCCATAGCAACTATATAATATCGAAAGGTGGAACAGTCATGCAATTATGTCTCGTAGAATTTACCCGTCCGGACAGGGTGACTGGTGAATTCTTTTCACGAGATTTCATCAATGCAGTATCGAAACATAGCATTGATGAAATCATTCTTTTCCAACCAATTGAACGCACATGCCCAGAACTTCGTGAAGAATTGAAGATTAAACTTCCTGAAGCGGCTTTGCGCACCGAACAACTTGACCCAATCTCGTCAGACTGTATGGTTCATGAAATGAAACAGCAACCGTGGACTTTATTGAGGCAGATTCTCTCAAAACTCGATGAATCCCAAGAGGCTGTTTTTGTTCTTGGTCGCGGTTCAAGCCTACTGCAGCACTTGATGTGGTTAAGTGCTGGGATACGAGGTTCTGAGACTCTTTTCTTGGACGCCCCCAGTGCTGCACCGTTTCAAGCCGGCAAATCAGAGATAAATACTCAAATTTCAAGTGATACGTTGGGGGCATTTGCTGGATTGCAGGCCCAAGATATCAACAATAACGTCCAAGATAGAAATGGATGGTACAGTTCTAACGATCTCGCAGAATACCCCGGCGCTGTCGCTTCTGGAGTGAACTCTGCCACTCAACTTGCAGTAGAAAATGGTTACTTAGTCAAAGATGAAACGAAGGGCACACCAAAAAATACTGTGTATAAATTAACTCCGAGGGGTTGGCCTACTGCTTTAGATGGATTTATGTCAACAAAGAAGATTGAAAATGAAACGTTGAAAGATTTGTTAGTCTCATTTATTCGCCTTCCACCTTCACGAGAGGATGGCAGTGTCCCCTCGCCCAATTTAACATCACATATCTCAACCGCCGGAGCGCATGACGGTCTGCTTGCCGTTTTGCAAAAACATGCACCGTCGGTCCAAGGTTCTCATATTATGACGCTTGAAGAAGCCTGTGAGTTTTCGGAAGGTGATGCCCTTAAAATTCACTTTCGAAGGGCAAAAGAGATACTCCGTCAGCGCAGTATATACGACTCAGTTCAAGTGAAAAATCATTTAGTGTTAATCAATCCATCTTATGATGAACATTACCAGTTGGAATTCTCAAGGCACCTTCTGGCTGCGTTGATTAATTATGAAACCGAATACGGCAGACATTGTTGGAATTTTGATATCACTAACCCTTTAAATGAAATAAAATCTGCGGTGTCGTTTTTTGCTAATGCGTCGAACTCACCGACCGCATACATGCTGAAATCAGAAGGTGAACCGGGCATTGTCATCGAACATTTAGAACGATCCCGCCACCCCCGATTTGCTCATAAAATACCTGTGCCAAATCGGATTGCACTCGATGTGATGAAAAAGAACCATAAGCCAGGATATCAAAACAACCTCGTTGCACTCATGCTTCTTGAAGATGCTAATTCTGCGAAATCAGACGGTGGGCTGCCATTTGATGATGTTTCAGAAAATGACTATCATGGCTCGAAATGGACCGAAATCCAAGACTTTGTGCGGCAAATGAAAGCACCGTATGACCTTAGCAAAGGGGTTCTATCTGGTAGCCAAACCAGAATGAAAGACCTTGTGGCAATGAAACTTGTTCGAAGACACATACCTTCAACAGGCTCCTCCATAATACGCTATGCCCTTACAAATGAGGGGTATCTCGTCGCGAGTCAGCTGTATAGTGAAATGAAAAAGGAGGGGATGTCTTGACCAAGGTCAACAGTAAAAAATTTGACTGGGGGGAGTCCGAGAAACCTCGACTTGCGTGCCCTCATTGCGGTCCAAATTATGCCCTCATCGATGATGACCGTACTCTCCACCAACTTGGATTTGTAAAAGTTCTGTCAGAGAATCCTGATGAGGTTTATCTCCTCGCAGAATTCGGATTATGCGGTAATTCCCATGCATGGTCCGATGAAATATCACCGGATTCAAGAGGAGTGGCTTTAGTTTTAGAAAGTCAGTATACCCCCGAAACAGGTGTAGTAAGTCTTGACGAAGATGAAGAAGTTGAACAATTAATGACTCCGGCTCAAATCGGAACAGACAAAAAATTCCAATTCAAATCAAGTGTGAGCAATGCGCTCGGAGATTACTTATTCGAGCTTTCTCCCCCATATGTTGTCGAGCCATATATCTCTTCTCAGCAGCGAGAAAGGGAGCAGCAAGCGGTTGGCAAAGTCAACAGACCTAATGAATGGTTTGAGTGTCTATGGCCGTTCATAAAAGATTCATTAGATGTTAAAGAAGGAGCAACAATCAAAGAAAATGTTCTTCTCATAATTTACATGCAAAAAACAGCTGAAATGCGGCATACTGAGCCACTTTGGCTGTTTTGGAAACGGTTTGGAATGGAAAAAAGAGCACTGATCAGAAGTTTAAGTTCATTTCCGGATGAATTATCAGCACACCTTCAAGAACTCTTTGTTAAAACACAGCGTGATTATGAGCCCGAACGTTCGACCATCGAATCGCTTGTTAGCACCCTTGTACTGAATAAGATATGTCCGCCAATGAACGGTTCTGAAATGCAATCCTTTATTCAAAAGGCAACTGATTTTTTAGGAAAAATGAAGAAGGCACCTTACGGAGGATTGAGCTGTTATGAGTTTTTAATCTCTCAGCCCCTACTCTCCGATTCCATGACAATCGGTGGCCAGCCTTTGCCACATGCAGGTATAATCGAACTTGTTTGTATCTATGCTGCCTTGCGTCAAAAAACCAGTTCGGCCGATGCGTTTTTGAGAACAGTGTTCCCGAGTGAGGCCGACCCACTTTGGAAGGTCGTTCTCTCTGAACATGGAACGAAAATTGGGATTGAAAGGATGATCAACGGCCTAATTGCACATATCGAAAAAAAAACACAATAGGCGGAACGGAGTGAAGTAATGGCCGAAGATTTGATTGAAACCTGTCGCAATGGTATTTTGAATCAGAGAGCTGCAGATCTTGCTGTTAAGGCAATCCCGCAAAAAAGTAATCGAAAAGAAATAGATTCATGGAACGACATGGGTGTTTTGGCAAAAGTGGATGAATCCTTCCACCCTGTTCACAACATTTTGGTAAACTCGAAGAATGATTCAATATCTAAAGAAGACTATCCGATATACCTCTTTATCGATGTAAATTATCAAGAGGCGAATGTTGATATGGTGGAGTACCAAAAAGAATTTCAGGAGTTGGTAGAAAGCCGAATCCAAACTGCCTCAAGTAATAATTCGGATAAGAATTTCAATCTTTTCTACCTCGCTCTACATGTAAATTCAGAACGAAACGATGAAGACTGGCAAAAAATCTCAAGAAAAATGAAAATGTTAAAATCGGGCTCACGAGTATACATCTATGATAAGAAGATCGAAGTTAGTAAATTGCATAAAGTCGGGAATCTAGAACTCTCTAGCGGAGTGATATTAGATGATTTGCTAAATCTGCTTAACCCAGGAGTGGTAATTGAAACGATCGGCCTATTTTCAAACACATTCCAAGGCGCATTACTTGATTCCAAAGAAATGCTTACTGAATTGCGAGCACATGTCGCTGGAAAGACGAAAGTCATGCTTCTGCCTGCATCTAAAATGCCCATGACGCATAATCTAAACTTTGAGAGAGCAGGCGTAATTGAATCACTGGTAGTGGCTCACTCAAAGGGCGGCGATCACCACGATTGGATTGAAAGTAGCCAAGAGAAACTGGTCGAACGAATTCCTGTTTTTAACAGGAATTACACAAATCGAGAGGTGGCAATTTCCACAACTACCTTTTTGTCAATGGTTTTAGATATGCCTAATCGAAAAAATAGTCTGGCCATGCCAGATGCATATCGCTCTGTATCAAAAACAACAATTCGCTCGATCGACGAACATATTGGCGGGGGTGATGTTCGTTTCGACTTTGAATTGTGCTCCAGTGTTCAAGCTGAATTAATAACTTTGATGCAACGGTCATTACACTATTTGATGGACTACTTTGAAAAGAAGATGAATGATAAAGAGTTGAGAGCAGTTCTTTTTGCATCATTACTAACCGTACACCATAATGTTAACTCGATGCTAAAACAACCCGAAATTATTCTGCGGCGGTGGAAGAATTTACTAAATTCAGAGAGACCAAATAATTTAATTGGGCGACAAACTATGACGGATAAAACTAAGAGAAAGAAAGAAGGTGTAGTCATAGGTCGTTGGCGTGACATGACCCAAAAATGGAGAGGCACAACGAGGAGTAAGAGGGAGATTATCAAAATTCTTAAGATCGTAAGTGAAGGTGATTTCGATCCAGAAAGTGCTATGGATAAATGGAATGAGTGGTGTGCAGAAATCGTCACGCAGAAAAAAAATTGTGGCCCTTCATCTCAAGCAATGTTTGGTATTCTACTGCTCGATAAGAAGGTTTGTGAAGCTTTTCAAGAGTTCTGGAGTGCAATAAAACGAGTCACACATGGGGGTAAAGTTCCAAAACCAGTCATGGGTCCGAAGAACGATTGGAAAATGCTCTATCTTGAAAAGAAGGACAAGAGATATATTAATCACAACATTGCTAACAAACTAATAAATAATTTAAGGACTGAATTAGAACGGTGCGGGTGGGAAGATCCATTGTCACGATTGAGTGAAGATTGTGAATACATGCAAGAACTAGAGTGGTGGAATGAATGACGATAGCTCTGGAACGTGAACTAGCTCACGAAGGGTTGCTTGAGAGTATATCAAATCAACAAGATCACTTAATACTGCGCCAACCGTTTAAACTTGAAGATATAAGGAGGCTGGACTCCTCATTTGCGGATAAACTTGAATCAAAGCAGAAAGATCTGCGTATTACCATTTCCTTTCCATTTATTAAAACACTAGCAGATTTATTAAAGGAAAAAAAGGATTTTTGTCGTAATTTCGTTCTTACTGGACCTCCGTCCGCTGGTAAAACAACTGAATTGCGCAGTATTGCCACGTATCTTCACGAATATTTACCAACGGCTTCAAAAAAAATACTACACTTCTGTTCTATACAAAATACATCCGCATCTCACCCAAAAATTGAATCAGCAGACGACTTATGGAATTTGATATTATCAAGTCATTGCTCAAAGCATTGGGCGAATAAAAATTCAACTCCTGTAGAGTTTTTACAATGGCATGAAGATTGTGGATTTGAACCTATTCTATTCATCGACACCATTGATCTGCTCACATATGGGATTAATTTCCTTAATACTGAAAGTCAAGGGCAAAAAAATATTGCCAAATATTGGGAGGAATTAATGGAGATTCTAAATTCTAATGAAAAAGTCAAACCTTCGATACTTTGGAGTTCACGTGAAATTGAATGGAATGAATTGAGCGAAAATATTGATCTCGGAAAAAAATCTTCTCCCAAGGGATGCAAGATAAAATCACTAAGTCCTACAGATGTGGATGGCAAGGGTATTGCAGAGATATTTCAAAGAAGAGAGAATAAGCAATTTTTCAGGTACCTGCAACAATCGTTCCCAATTTTAGCTGGTTACGCTCGCAGGAATATACTACCTGAAGAGGTAATCTCTAGATTGTTAGAACAACTAGAAAACATTTCATTTGCAGCAGATTACAAGCCAATGGAGAGTTACAGTCCAATCCTTTGGATACTAAAAGAAATGAATGAAAGTTTTGCTACGGACATTTTGTATAATACACTCGTTGAAAAAATATGTGAAAAAACCGTACGCGCTTTTGAAGATGAATTTGAGTTAAGAGAAGTAGTAAGAATCTGGCAAGAAGGAGTCGAAGAAGTGTTCTTCCACGAATCTCTCCCCCAATATAATATTGGAGGCCGAATACAGGTGAAAATTGAACCTGATTCAGAAGTGTTAGAGCATTTACTCTATCTCGCAAATATAAACGGCCTATTGAAAGAACATTGGGGCAAAGTGTATGAAATGGGCCACCAACTTTTCGTTGAATACTGCATTTACAAACATGGCAAAGATTCAGATTCTTATCGGAAAAAGTTGCTCGGTTTTCCATCGATATGGCTTAGGTTTTTACAAACTGAAGAACCGCCGAACTCGGAGAAGAATATCAAACGATACCAATTAAGAGTTGACGAAGCAAAAGATTGGCTCTACCCATTTGCAGTGTTCAACAAAAAGCTTGTCCACTATCGAGAAGATCAGTTGCTCAGTCCCCAATGGACAGAACTGATTAATTTAGCAACTTCTGTTCAAGAATCAAACGAAGTAGCGAGTATTCCTGGAACCGAAGACACAAATAGCATTCACTGGCTAAATGATGAGAAAAGAGAAATGCTGGAAAGTCATAAACATTCCCAATTCCCTCTATTAATAAACGGACCTCCAGGAGTTGGAAAATCACATATATCCTTCGTTTGGGCAGATTCCAAATCTTTCCAAATTTCAGGAAGAAAATGGGTTCCTGTAAATGAAGGTAAGAATGATGATATTCGCAAAGCATCTTTGAAAGACGAACAACTGAATGCTATGTTTATGACCCTAAATCGAAATTTGATAGAACAACAAAAGAATCGAATTAAAGAGTATTACAAAGGAAGCATTTTCAAACCCCTATCATGGAACACTTTTGATATTGAATCTTATATCGAAGAACTGTGTGTTATCCTCAATATCCAATGGAAGAAACTGGATTACAGATTATTCGAACAACGTTTTAGAACAGAGAAAATTAGGTCACTTAAACTACCGTATCTAAATGATGTTCGTCGTAAGACAATACCATCACTATGGCTTGAATACAATACAAACTACATCAATATCGACGGCAAAAAAAGGACAACCGCGGAATATACAGCGAGTCGCTCGAAACTCTTTGGAACAAATGATGATGATGATGAAACCGAGGCTCGAATGGCGTTTGCAGATTATTGCGAAAGCGAGTTTGAAAGATACAAATCTATTCCAGAGATTTCGGGAACAATTCTTGAGAAGATTCTCGAAATCGAGACTTTGGGGACGAGAGAAGAAAAGGAGAGACTACAAACTTTGAAATCAGATATTTTAATACTTGATGAAGTTCAAGATTTAACGGCCCCAATTATCTCGCTCTTGTTGGTAATGCATCGTGGACCGTTAAATAGCATAATGATTTGTGGCGATAATGAACAAACATTACTGATTACTCCGTTCAGTTGGGAGCGAACATTTAGCAGAATACACACCTTATTCTACAAGAAGCATAAGGAATTCTCGAAATCCTCTCAATTGAGCAAATTGCTACAGATAAATTGGGGTGAACGCGCAGAAAAATACATTCAAGACCTTATCGTAGTGGAAAGAAATGTAAAAGATATCGTCAATTTTATTGCAGATTCATGGAACACGAGTATTGGTCCTATAGTATCCCAAAATCTCGATATTCCTGTTAGAGGGGCCGGAGCAGTCCTACCAGGACAAAGATCGTTTGATAAAGAAAAATCACTGCAAAGTCAAGGTAAAAGAACTGGGGTTTTTCAACAAGATATCGATCGTGAGGAATTATTCAAAGTATGCGAAAAAATCTATGAATCTGACCAAGATGCTGCTGTCGTGTTCACCGATGAAAGAATCCAGGAGGAATTTTATAAAGAACTAGAACAAAAAAATATCTCCATTCCACTCTTTACTCCTTCAAACATCAAAGGGCTAGAGTATCCTGTGATTATTGCTGTTTCACCGTGGTCTATGGATGTTGAAATCATTCAAGAGTATCTCAAAAGTGATCTCGATTCATGGGACAAAATCATCAATTACTACAATCTAGATGGAAACTCAAATGTATTACGCAAGAGGATTATAGAGGACATTGCCCTACAAAGGAAAAGATTTGCAAACATTATCATTTCTCGTGCAGAAAACATTCTCATGGTATACAATCTTACGTCCAATACTCCAGAAAATCAAGACAGATTCATTCATTTTGACAAACCAGAAACATTTTCTTCCAAAAAACAAATGAAACTCGATTATTCATTATGGGATACAGAATTCGATGGAATGATTGACCAAGAGCTGTCGAAAAAAGCGAACAAAAGTGCAGATCGACTTATTGCACGCCTGTGCACGATGATCGATTCTGCCAACCATAAAGAAAACCAAAAAGAAATAAGCATGCAAGCACTGCATGTCGGACACGTACTACAGCAGCAACTGTCCAATCACTCAGAGATGAACAGATTACTGTTACCTTTCAAATTAATTGGGGATTATGATCCTACATACCAACTAGAAAGACCAGAAGTAACTGTAAAGAAATTACTCGAGGAGATCGAAAACATCTGTGGAAGAATCAGCATTCACAATTGGATTCATGAACAAGGACAATCTGTTAAACTAGTCAAAGAAAGGGACAATCTTCAGATCCCTTTTTCCAAATATTGCAATTTTGAAAAGGAATTGAAAGAAAACGAGTTTTCCAAAGTATTTAGCCCACGCACTGAATGCTACTCTGAGAATTTTGAGAAACGTACCGGTTTGAATACCGATTCAGCATCTGAAAAAATTGAAACGTACCTCATGAAATTATATCTGACCAAGCTATGTGAAGAAAATTCAAATCTTGATGAAAACCCTAGACGTTGGTTAGATGTATTTAGCAAACTAGATGAGAAAACGAATTCTGTAAAGTTATCTCTAAATGGTAGAGAAGTAAAGAATCCAAAAAATAAAATATTTGAATTACTCATAGATTCAAACACAAAAAATAAGGCGAAATCCGATAAGCACATGCTTGAAGATGCTTCATCATTTTGGGAGAGTGGCAGCACACTGCTGGAAAATGATGAATACGATAAACAATGGAAAGGACGCAAGTCGGGATTTAGTCAAGATGAGAAGGATAAAATATTCACCAAATTACTCGAATACGAAACATTGGAAAGCCAGCGTTCGGAACCTGCATTACATGTCTTCTTCGAGAAACTATTTCCAATGTATGTTTCTTCGACCGATTACTCAAAGGAAAAAAATAAACATCGAATTAAAAACTCAATAAATGGACTTTTCCGTTTATCTCCTGAATCGGAGAACGACTACTTTATTGATGATCATAAGTATTACATCTTGAAATATCTCCAAGGGGATGTAGATCTGCTGCGTAAATTAGTTGACGGAAACCCTGTACAAATTTGGTCAAAATTGGAAACACTTCTTCAAACGAACGAGCACGAGATAAAAGACGAGAAAATCTTAATCGAAAAGAAACAAATAAATCTGAGTAAATTAGCAAATACGCTCTTTCAACTTCTGCATGAAGAGGCGGAAAAGGGGAATCTATCAACTCAGCAAATCAAAAACAACTCTTCAGGAATGCTGTTAGAGAAGGTCATGTCTGCGCTAAGAGCAATTATTGAAAGCAATTTGTTTTCGATTCAAAAATTCAATTGGCTGACAAAAAGACCTGTGACGAAATCTCCCACGAGATTTACCGACCTTTTTGGTTTAAAAACTACGTCGAAATCTGTTAGAGACTACTTTTTGAATAATATTGATTCGGACTCACATAAATCTATCATTCTACAAATGTTTTCCAACATTTATTCTCCGTTCGCAAACCATTACAAAGATGGCTATGACTTGGAAAATGAAATCAAAAATGCTTCCCGTGAGATTGAACAAATGGTTAGTGAAATAGAAAAATATTATGCCGGAGATGAATTAAATGACTTATTTGATTCATCGGTATTCGAGAGGATTCTTCAAATTCCGAACTTCGAAAAAAATCAACAAGACATGGTCTTTGAGCGTCGATTTAATGATACTGCAAAGTTATTGAACGGCATAAACGACGAGTGGTTGCAAATGGTGAGAAATCAGGTTCTTCTCAAAATTTCGAATATCGAACCAAAAATAATCCAAAAAGTTGAACACATTATTACCGAAATTCGAGTTGATAATTTCCACTTTAACCGCATTTACCAAAACGACCAAAATAAAAATTATATGATGCGAAAGCATATTTCTCAACATATTCAAGACCAAAAATGGGTTTCTATGTGTTTGAAAGGATATTCAGAATTGGACCAGGAGATTAAGGATAATCTACTAAAGCACCACTTCATAGATCCGAATGATAAAGAAAAGCATATCGGGCTATTTTCACACTATGACCTAATGGTTTTATACAATTTGCTGAAAGATACCAGAAAAGAGTGGAGAAGTATTATTTCGAACTTAAGTGTCCATAAAATCTTCGAAAGTTTACCACCAATCCCAAGGGGTCTCTTGATATCACAATACAGCGAACATGGAACCGTAAATTGGGCGGAACTTCCCCGAATAGGAATTACGAGAGAAATAATGCATACTATAAACCTGTTAGAAAACGATGGTAAGCGAAAGAAACTCGTCCAAAATTTGCAACTCGCGGTTAACATAATGACTGAACCAAGTTTCTTTTTAGATACAATGTTACACCGATTTGATAAAATAATTAGAGGCGACTCAGTCTATTGGTTAACTCTTAGAAAGGATTTGTTTACAAAATATACGAACAACCCTCAGTTATTCGCAAGTGCTGTTAAGTCAGACAAGCGAATTCAACTTAGGTATGCAGACTTTGAAAACTGTATTCTTAATTCTACCAAATTAATCCAAGGAAATAATGACCTTTTTTCAGAACGAATGGATGCTTTAGTAAACTCTTTTATCCGTCTTATCCAAAGTTATGGGATTCCGGTTTCAAAACAAAACTTTGACCCAAATCTAGTGGAAACTACCACTGGCATGAACAAAGAAAAAATTCGAACTGATTCAGAAACCTTTGACCAAGAGCTGGCGTTGAGATTAAGAAATGAGATTAGAAATCTCCCTACCTTAGAACTCAAAGATGATTAGAATGTTAAGACTTTTTCACTGTATTGAACCCATGCCGAACATTCAGCCATGGTTGAGAATTGTGCACCTTCATAATACGGCTGACCCTTGAGCACGCCGCATCTGCTCTGACAAGTACCGCATACTTTGACCGGT
>Ga0233444_10003783_pt1 | contig 14812 bp, 12 predicted proteins | sample SI_124_October20_6_FD_182792 | JGI IMG/M metagenome (GOLD analysis project Ga0233444, IMG submission 182792) | Seawater microbial communities from Saanich Inlet, British Columbia, Canada - SI_124_October2016_10_MG | ecosystem: Environmental > Aquatic > Marine > Inlet | place: Canada: British...
AAAATTTAGTTTGGAGTTGTTAAAGTAGAGCTCAACTTTTGAGAAGTCTAATACATCTACTGGAAATTCTTGATAATAACCAGTATCCTTAAATGCGCTTTTAATATTGTTTTCAATAAAATGATTCTTAATATAGGCTGCTGCTTTTTTTTGGCCAATTGTTGTTGTTTCTCTACCTTCAAACTCGTCTGAAGAAAGTATCTTTAGGTGTTTTTTTAGTTCTTTTTGTGTTATTGTTTTTGAATATTGCTCTGCTTTATTTTGATTTGTTTTTAAAGTGTAGGTAGCGGGTAGTAAAACACCACAAGAGCTTGAAAGAAAAAAAAGAAGTAAATAGATTATTTTTTTACGCATTTATTTTGTCCATTCTTTTCTTATGCCTTCCTCCTTCAAAATCAGTTTGTAAAAAAACTTCTATTATTTGAACGGCATTATTTTTATTAATAAATCGAGCTGGTAAAGCTAACGCATTTGCGTTGTTGTGTTGTCTTGCTAGTTTTGCTATTTCTTGGCTCCAACAAAGAGCACAACGAATATCTTTGTGTTTGTTTGCAGACATTTGAATACCGTTTCCAGAACCACATATTAAAATGATTAAATCACACTTTTCTTTTTTGTAAACAGAAACTGCTTTATGGGCAAAGTCCGGATAATCTACACTTTCGATTGTATTAGTGCCAACATTAATAAACTCGTGTTTAGAATTAAATACTTGTATTATTTGTTCTTTCAATTCTACCCCCGCGTGATCACTTCCTATACTAATTTTCATGTTGGTTATTTGTTAATTAAAATTTAGTAAATTTTATTGTTTTTATTGTATTTATATTCATTATTAAAAAAACAATAAAAACTCTTATTTTTTTTATTTAAATACCAATTATTATCCATACGGATATCAACAGTTTTTTTTATGTTTTTTAAGTTTACTTATTAACTAATATTGACTCCAAGTTTATTAAAAAAAATTTAATAAGTCTTTAAAATGTTGATTTATAATAATTTATTTTATTATTAATTGTTTACTATTTGTTAATTAAAGTATAATTTGAATTAAATTATAAATACTATGTCTTTTTATAAACATATTAACAATCGTAATAATAATAAATGGTTTTATATAATCTTTTTTTTAATATATATAAATGTTAATTACTCTCAAGATAGTATTTACAAAGAATTTTTTTTTAGTTCTGGAGAAATAAGTAGCAAAGGGTACTTAATTAATAATTTACCTGGCGGAAAATGGGTAAGTTACTATTCTAATTCCAAAATTAAATCTATAGGATATTGGAAAAACGCTTTATTGGATAGTTCTTGGGTTTTTTATGATTCTATCGGAAGAGTAACGCTTAAGGAGAATTACAAAGAGAATCTTAAAAACGGCTATTCTTATGAATACGACACAAATGGTTTAGTAATTAGAAAAACTTTCTATATAGATGGTAAAAAAGAAGGAAAAGAAGTAATTTATTTTAAAGGATCCCAGCAAGTAAAGCTTGAAAAAAACTACAAAAACAATATTAAAGATGGTATTTCAAAAGAATATGATTCTGATGGTAATATTTTACTTATAAAACAATATGATATGGGGGTGGTTAATAAAAAAGAAGAATTAAATAGATTGGACTCTGATGGTAAAAAAAATGGTGTTTGGAAAGAGTTTTATGAAAATGGAAATATAAAATTAGAACATACTTTTTTTCATGGTGAGAAAGATGGTATTTCAAAAAAATACGATAAAAAGGGGAAATTACTGGAGCTAGAAACTTTTGATAAAGGAAAAAGAAAAAGCAATAATATTTCTTTAGGAATAGAATTAACAGAAGTTAAACTTAAAAACGGATTATATGCCAAAGGAATATTAACTAAAAACGTTAAAAATGGCTTATTTAAAGTTTTTGATTCCTCTAATAAAGAAGTATACTGTAATTTTTATAATAGAGACACTTTAATTTATACAGGGAAATACGATTCTATTAATAATAAAACAGGTAAATGGTTGTATTTTTGGCCCAATGGAAATATTAAAAAAACAGGAACATATATTTTAAATGAAAAAAATAAAGAATGGAAGTATTTCTACGAAGATGGTTCCATTCAGCAAAAAGGAAACTTTGTAAAAAATAAACCACACGGAACATGGGAATGGTGGTACGAATCAGGTCAAAAACGAAGAACTGAGGATTATGAAAACGGAAAAGAGAAGGGCTTTGTTTTTGAATATGACACAACGGGAAAAGTTATTGTAGAAGGAGAATACTTTTATGGATTAAGAGAAGGAGTTTGGATGTATGAAATAAACGATTACCAAGAGAAGGGATCTTATATAGGTGGTATGAAAACAGGAAAGTGGAAAAAAACATATATTTCTACAAATAAAGATAAATTTAAAGGGGAATACCTAAATGATATTCCTATTGGAAAACACATTTATTATTATCCTAACGGACAGATAATAACAGAAGGAAAATATAAAAATGGAGAAAAGGAAGGGGAGTGGATTTACTACAACGAGTTAGGAGATATTATAATTACCTATCTATATAAAGATGGAAGAGAGTTTAAAAGAGATGGGGTAAAAGTTAAGTATTGAGATATCTATTGATTATATTATTTTGCTCTTTTAGTTTGAAATTCTTTCCGTTTGAAGATAAAATTGAATTTAAGAGTTTTGGAATTGTAACGATAGGAGACCAAGAAAATTACATAGGAAAACACTTATGGGAATTAAAATTTTTTATAGAAGACTCTCTTTTTTCTATAAGTTTGGAATCAAAAAATAACCAAAAATCTATTTACTATAATTTAAGTGAAAAATTAGAACTTAAAACATTAAATATTCTAGAAAAAAAAGAAACACTTTTTATAATATATAAAGACTTAAATAAAATATTTGAGAAAAAAACTAAAATTAACTTTAATATTAATAATAGTTATTTTATACAAACAACCAAAAAACCAAAAAACACAAATATCAGAGGGGAAATAAAAGATTTTTATAAAATAGAAACACAAAGTGATAAATATACTTTAGTTAGAACGGTTCAGAAGGATCTGTTTATTTACTGGTATATTTTAAAAAATGAAAAAATAATAAATATACATTCAGAGAAAAAAAACCAGAAAGAATTTAATTACGGACAAATTATAGTAACGAATATTATAGATGAAAAAATCCCAGAATTTACTTTTGTTTATAAAACCAAAGACAATATAAAATTTATAACCCTTAGTGAAAAAGTTAAAATAACATCAGAAAAAGGAAAGTTTAAAAACTATGGTTCTTTTATTGATTTGTCTGTTTACAAAGGATTTTTACAATACAACTTTAAAAAAATTGGCTAACATTTTTATTATACCAACACCAATAGGAAACCTTGGCGATTTTACTTTTAGATCTAAAGATGTTCTAGAAAAAGTCGATAAAATCTTTGCTGAAGATACTAGAACTACCAAAAAATTACTTTCACATTATTCAATAAAAACACCAATTTTTTCTTACCATCAACACAATGAACATCATGTTGTAGATATAATTATTTCTGAAATAATAGAAAAGGATATTAAAATAGCATTAGTTTCTGATGCAGGAACACCTGGTATAAGTGATCCTGGATTTTTATTAATAAATAAAGCAAAACAAAATAAAATACCTGTCTCTTGTTTACCTGGAGCAACCTCTTTAATTCCTGCTCTTGTACAATCTGGTTTTCCAACAGATGAGTTTAGTTTTTATGGTTTTTTACCGCATAAAAAAGGAAGAAAAGGAAAACTTTTAAAAATTATTAATAATCCACACACATTAGTTTTGTTTGAATCTCCACACCGATTATTAAAGCTTCTTTCTGAACTAAAAGAAAATCTACCTGAAACAAGAAGAATAAATATATCAAGAGAAATATCAAAAATTCATGAAGAAAATATTAACGGAACAGCAGAAGAATTACTTTTACACTTTCAAAATAAAAAAGTAAAAGGAGAAATAGTTTTAGTTATTGATAAACTACCCAAGAAAATTAAATAATGGAAGAATACAGCCCTCAAAAAATAGACAAAAAGTGGCAAAAGTATTGGGAAGAAAATAAAACATTCAGCTCAAAGGTCAATATTAATAAACCCAAGTTTTACGTATTAGACATGTTTCCTTATCCATCGGGTGCTGGACTACATGTTGGACATCCACTGGGTTACATTGCCTCTGATATTTACGCTAGATATAAAAGGTTATTAGGATTTAATGTTCTACACCCAATGGGCTATGATTCTTTTGGTCTTCCTGCAGAACAATACGCTATCCAAACAGGTCAACACCCCGCAGTTACTACCAAAACCAATATAGAGGGAGGAGTAGATAACGAGGGAAACAAAATTATAGGTTACAGAAAACAATTAGATAAAATTGGTTTTTCTTTTGACTGGGATAGAGAAATAAGAACATCAGACCCCAACTATTACCAATGGACGCAATGGATATTCAAAGAAATTTTTAATTGTTGGTATAATAATAAAACACAAAGAGCAGAAAAAATAGAAAAGCTTGTAAAGTGTTTTGAAAAAGAGGGAAATACCAATATAAACGCGGCAACCAATTATGATAAATTTTTTTCTTCCTCTGATTGGAAAGATTTTAAGGAAGAAGAAAAACAAGAAATATTATTAGAATACCGACTAGCTTACCTGTCCAATACTTGGGTAAATTGGTGTCCTGAACTTGGAACAGTTTTAGCCAATGATGAGGTTAAAAATGGAGTTTCAGAAAGGGGAGGACACCCTGTAGAACAAAAAAAAATGCGACAATGGTGTATGCGAATTACTGCATATGCAGATCGCCTAATAAAAGACTTAGATAATCTTGACTGGACAGACGCCATAAAAGACACGCAAAAAAATTGGATAGGAAAATCTCAAGGTGCATCTATTTTTTTTAAAACAAATGGAGAAAAAATTCATACTATAGAAGTTTTTACAACAAGACCAGATACTATTTTTGGGGTTTCTTTTATTGTTTTAGCACCTGAACACGAACTAGTAAAAAAGATTACTACTAAAGACCAAGAAAAAGTAATTAAAAAATACCAAAACTCCTCCAAATTAAAAACAGAAAGAGAAAGAATTAGCAATGTAAAAATAACAACAGGTGCATTTACTGGTGCTTATGCAATACATCCATTTACAAATAAAAAAATTCCTATTTGGATAGGAGATTATGTTTTAGCTAATTATGGTACTGGAGCAGTTATGTCTGTTCCTTGTGGAGATCAAAGAGACTGGGAGTTTGCAAAACAATTTTCTCTAGAAATACCCAACGTATTTAAAGACAAAGACCTCTCTAAAGGCGCATTTACTGAAAAAGATGCAACCATTATCAACTCTAAGTTTTTAGATGGATTAAGCGTAAAAGAAGCAATTAAACTTGCAATTTTAAATATTGAGAAAAAAGGCTATGGAAAAGGAAAAACACAATATAAAATTAGGGATGCTGTTTTTTCTAGGCAACGTTATTGGGGAGAGCCTTTTCCGGTTTACTATAAAGGAAAAACACCATACATTCTTAAAGAAGAAAACACAGTAAAATTACCAGATATAGACAAGTATTTACCAACCGCAGATGGAAGCCCCCCTTTAGCAAGAGCACAAAAAGATTCTTGGGGGATTGACTATCCAGGAGATAGAATGGAATACAACACTATGCCTGGTTGGGCAGGAAGCAGTTGGTATTTTTTAAGATTTATGGACCCAAACAACGAAAAAGAGTTTGTAAATAAAGAAATAGCAAACTACTGGCAAAATGTTGACTTATATATAGGTGGTGCAGAACACGCAACAGGACACCTTTTGTATTCTAGATTTTGGACAAAAATACTATACGACTTGAACCATATTCCTTTTAATGAGCCTTTCCAAAAAATGATTAACCAGGGAATGATTCAAGGAAACTCAAGGTTTGTTTATAAGCTTAAAAGCGAAGCAACCAACCATACTAACCCAATTTATTTTTCGAAGTCTATAGTAGAAGATTTAGAAAAAAGAAAAGCAGACTCGATAGAAAAATTCAAAGAAAAACTTAAAAAAACAAGTCTATATTACGTAAATAAAAAAACAATAAACCTTCTTTACGAGTCTTTACAATCATACGTCTCAAAAATACATGTAGACATAAACCTAGTTAGTGGCTATGAACTAGACACGCAAGCATTTAAAAAATCAAGAAAGGAATTTAACAAAGCTGAATTTGTTTTTGAAGATGAAAAATTCTTATGCCCTGGGGAGATAGAAAAAATGTCCAAATCCAAATACAACGTTCAAACACCCGACGCTCTTGTAGAAAAATTTGGTGCTGACACCCTTCGTTGTTATGAAATGTTTTTAGGTCCGTTAGAACAACACAAACCATGGGATATTCAAGGAATAACAGGCGTTGAAGGCTTTTTAAAAAAACTATGGAGACTTTTTTATAAAGACAATAAGCTTAATATTTCTGATGAGGAACCAACAAAACAAGAGCTAAAGTCTATTCATAAAGCAATAAAAAAAACCCAAGAAGATTTAGAACGGTATTCGTTTAATACACCAGTATCTATTTTTATGATCTGCGTCAACGAACTAAGCGCTCTAAAATGTAATAAAAAAGCTATTCTTTCCGACCTTTGCTTGATAATTTCACCATATGCACCACATATTTGCGAAGAGCTTTGGCAAAAATTAGGAAACAAAGAAAGTATTTCTTTCGCCAAATTCCCTAAACACAACCCCAAATATCTTGTGGAAAACAGCCACAAATACCCTGTTTCTTTTAATGGAAAAATGAGATTTATTTTGGAGATACCCGTAAACACAAGTAAGGAGGAAATAGAAAAACAGGTTATAAAAAATGAAAAAACACTAAAATATTTAGAAGGAAAAACACCTAAAAAAATAATAGTGGTTCCAGGAAAAATAGTAAATATTGTTGTTTAGGACGACTTATTTTTAAATATATTCCCAAAATCCAAATCTTCTTTTCTTACCAGTTTTTTGTAAAATACTATTATTAGAAGAACACTAGAAGAGATGCAGGCATCAGCAACGTTAAAAACAGGTGGAAAAACTTCTTTTTCTGCAAAACCAAAAGGAGCCCATGACGGCCAATAAATTTCTAAATGAATCATATCCACAACACAACCTTCTAAAAAACCTGCATAACCCCCATTAAAAAAGGTAGAAACTCCAGAATACCCTACCCAGTAATCTATTTCGTTGTTCCAGCTAGTTCCAGAGCTAAAAACCAAACCATAAAACAAGTTGTCAATAATGTTTCCAAGGGCACCGGAAAAAATAAAACACACCAACACTATAAAAATCTTGTTTGCTTTATTTTTTATAAGAACAAAAATATATTTTCCTATAAAAAGGACGGCAACCAATCTAAATACACCAAGAACATACTTGCTTGCTAAGCCGCCAAAGGACAAACCGAAGGCCATGCCAGGGTTTTCAACAAAATCAAAACGAACAAAGCCTAAATCAAAAATGTTTTCACCCAAACTATAGTTGGTTTTCACCCAAACCTTTAGAGATTGGTCTAAAAGAAGAACCACTAAAACAATAAATAAAGGAAAATATTTTTTAATCAATACTAGCTAGTTTTCAGCCTTTTTTGCCTCAATGCTAAGCGTTGCGTGAGGAACAAGCTTTAGTCTTGCTTTGCTAATTAGCTTTCCTGTTTTTCTGCAAATACCGTAGGTTTTATTATTTATTCGAACTAGAGCATGTTCTAGATTTGTTATAAATTTTTCAGTTCTAGACGCAAGCTGTGCGTTTTCTTCTCGCATTAATGTTTCAGCTCCATCTTCCATCATATTGAAAGAACGCCCAGTATCATCTGTTCCATGGTCGTCTTTATGAGAAAGAGAACCTTTTAAAATCAACAAGTCTTCCCTAGCTTCGCTAAGCTTTCTTTCAATTATCGACCTGAACTCTTCAAGATCAGCATCTCCATATCTGTTTTTTTCTTTAGTCATGACTATAATTATTTTACCTTCTCAATTAAATACTTAAAACTCTCGCTTTCTTCAACGATTTCATTCCCCTCTAATTTAGAAACAAAATCTAAACTATCCGTTAAAGTCTCGGAACAAATATAATTTAAATTGTTTTCAATAGCTCCTTGATCTTCTTTACTACACAAAACTTTTATACCTATTAAATCATTAACCTCTAAACCTTTTTCTTTTCTAAGGTTTTGAATTTTATTAATAAAATCTCGAGCAAAACCCTCCTCCTTTAGCTCTTTACTAATAGAAACATCTAAAGCCACTGTAATATTTCCTGCGGTTGCTATTTCCCAACCAGGAACATCAGCAGTTACTATTTCAACATCGCCCTTATAAAGAAATAGAGGACCAGAGCCGAGGATAATTTCTTTTTCTCCTTCCATTTCAAATAAAGAAACCTCTTCACTAGACCAAGAGTCAACCAAACCAGCAATTTCTTTCATGTCTTTTCCGTGTTTTGGCCCTAGAACTTTAAAATTGGCCTTAGCTTTCTTTTTCAACAAGGAGTTGTCTTGAGAAATAAACTCGATAGACTTTATATTTACTTCTGAAAGAATAATTTCTTTTACATCACGAATAGCGCTTTCAAAAGCCGTGTCTACAGAAGGTATTAGGACCCGCAAGAGCGGCTGACGCACTTTTATTCTAGTTTTCTTTCTTAAACTCAAAATTAGAGAAGAGATTTTTTGTGCCAACCCCATTTTATACTCTAAGTTTTTATCAATAATCTCTTTATCAAACAAAGGAAAGTTGGCCAAGTGAACAGATTTTTCCTTAGTAGACAAATCGCTATAAAGCAAATCACTGTAGAACGGCGCTATTGGAGACATTAAAATACTAACCCTTCGCAAACAAAGAAAAAGTGTTTCATAGGCAGCTTTTTTGTCCTCGTTCATTTCTCCTTTCCAAAACCTTTTTCTACATAACCTAACATACCAGTTACTGAGCTCGTCAATAACGAAAGACTGTATTAATCTCGCTGCTTTGGTTGGCTCATAGTCGTTATAAGAGTTCTCTACAGATTTGACCAATGAATTCAGCCTTGAAAGAATCCAAAGATCTATTTCTTTTGTTTCTTTTGACAGGTTTTTTTCTTCAAAGCTAAAATCGTCTAGGTTGGCATAAAGCGCAAAAAAGCTGTAAGTGTTAAAAAGCGTTCCAAAAAACTTTCTTGTTACTTCTTCAATTCCCGCCAAATCAAATTTTAGATTGTCCCAGGGCTGAGCATTAGAAATCATATACCACCTTGTAGCATCTGGCCCATATTTTTCTAGGGTTTTGAACGGGTCTACAGCATTACCTAGTCGCTTAGACATTTTTTGCCCTGATTTGTCTAAAACCAAACCATTTGAAACAACATTTTTGTAAGCAACCGAACCTTTTGTCATTGTGGCTATAGCATGAAGAGTGTAAAACCAACCTCTTGTTTGGTCAACCCCCTCAGCTATGAAATCCGCAGGAAAAGACTTATTCTCGTCTACCATTTCCTTGTTTTCAAAAGGATAGTGCCACTGGGCAAAAGGCATGGACCCAGAGTCAAACCAAACATCTATTAAGTCACTTTCTCGATAAAGAGGCTTTCCTTCTTTAGAACAAAGAACAATCTTGTCTACAAAACTTTTGTGTAAATCAAAAAAGGTATAGTTTTCTTTGGAAAAATTATTTATTTCAAAATCGGCTAATGGATTTTTTTTCATGTATCCATTTTTTAAAGAAAAATCAATTTCTTTTTTCAACTCTTCCACAGAACCAATACACAAAACATCCTTTCCATCTTCACTTCTCCATATTGGAATAGGAATTCCCCAAAACCGCGACCTTGAAAGATTCCAGTCGTTGGCATTTTCTAACCAGTTTCCAAACCTGCCTGTTCCAGTAGATTCAGGCTTCCAATTAATATCTTTGTTTAGCTTGACCATGCTGTTTTTAAAGGAGGAAACTTTTATAAACCAAGAATCTAACGGGTAGTACAAAACAGGCTTGTCTGTTCTCCAGCAGTGAGGATAGCTGTGCTCGTATTTTTCTACCTTGAAAGCCTTGTTCTCTATTTTAAGGGCTATTGCAATTTCAACATCTACAGATTTTCTATTCTTGTCTACGGTCTTGTAGTAGGCGTCTTTTACTGGCTTTCCGCTTAAGTAACCAAGACCATCGATAAACTCTCCCTTTAGATTCACTAACGGAACTAGCTCCCCAGCACTATTTTTTACCAACATAGAAGGAATTCCAGAATCAGCTGCCACCTTTGCATCGTCAGCACCAAAAGTAGGAGCTATATGCACAATTCCTGTACCGTCTTCAGTAGAAACAAAATCTCCATGAATAATTTTAAAGGCAGCTTCTGGCTTTTCAAAAGGTTTTGCTAAAGGCATTAACTGTTCGTAAGACAAACCAACCAACCCCTGTCCTTTTATGGTTTTAAGAACCTCAAAAGAATATTCTTTGGAAGCGTCTATTTCAGAGCCTAAAGGAACATATGGACCAGAAAAAACCGAACTAAGAAGTTTTTCAGCCAAAATAACCACAATCGGCTTTTTAGTATATTGATTGACAGTTCTAACCAGAGCATAATCTACTTTTTTATTTACAGCAAGAGCGGTATTTGAGGGCAACGTCCAAGGAGTAGTTGTCCAGGCGAGCAAATAAACATCCTCATCCCCATCCCAAAAAGATACAGGTGTTTTGTTTATTTTAAACTGTGCAGTAATAGAAGTATCTTTAACATTTTTATAGCACCCAGGCTGGTTTATTTCATGGGAGCTAAGCCCTGTTCCCGCCATGGGAGAATAAGGCTGAACAGTATAACCCTTGTAGATTAAGTTTTTTTCAAACGCTTGTTTAAGTATCCACCAAACAGACTCTATATACTTATTTTCATAGGTAACATATGGGTCTTTAGTGTCTACCCAGTAACCCATTTTTTCGGTTAAGTCGTTCCACACGTCTGTATATCGCATCACAGCCTTTTTACAAGCGTCGTTGTATTGTTCAATACTTATTGTCTTTCCAATGTCTTCTTTGGTAATGCCTAGTTCTTTTTCTACCCCTAATTCTACTGGAAGTCCATGGGTGTCCCACCCAGCTTTTCTATTTACGTAATAACCCTGAAGTGTTTTGAACCGACAAAAGACATCTTTTATCGTTCTCGCCATTACGTGGTGAATTCCAGGAAGACCGTTTGAAGAAGGGGGTCCCTCATAAAAAACAAAAGAAGAACCTCCTTTTCTTAAGTCCATGCTTTTTTTAAAAGTTTCGTTTTCTTTCCATCTTTTTAAAACGATGTTTGCAAAATCAGGTAGGTTAAGCTCTTTACGAGTGTTAAACAAGTTCATGGGTAAATTATTTTTTAAAATTTAAGCTTAAGTCTACTTTTCTATGGTTATTAAAAATGGGTTTTTTTCTCCGTTTTGATCGTATCTTTTTTTGTTTTTCCTCACTAAGCAATGTAATTTCTATACAAGCTGGAGAACAACAATTTTTATTTTTTCTATTACAGTCGCCACACTGAATAAAAAGCAAATTACAGTTTAAATTGGCACAATTGGTATGGTTGTCACTTTTTTGACCACATTGGTGGCAATTGCTGACAACATCTTCAGAAACTCTTTCTCCAAGCCTGTTGTCAAAAACAAAGTTTTTTCCTTTAAATTTATTTTCTAACCCATGCTCTTTAACCTCCTGGGCATATCGTACAATTCCACCAGACAGCTGATGGACCTCTTTAAAGCCTTCGTTTTTTAGGTAGGCGGAGGCTTTTTCACACCTAATTCCACCAGTACAATACAGTAGTACTTTTTCATTTTCCTTTCCCGACAGAAGGTTTTTTACCAAAGGTAACTCTTCTTTAAAAGTAACAGATTCAGGAAGTAAAGCTCCACTAAAATGTCCAACCTCACTCTCGTAGTGGTTGCGCATATCTACTACAATTGCCCCCTTTTCCATTAATTCATTCCATTCTTTCGCGTTAACATGTTTTCCGGGGTTTGTAACATCATAGTCGCTTGGCTTTAATCCGTCGGCAACAATTTGATCTTTAACTTTAATAGTTAGCTTGAAAAAGGAGTAATTATTTTTTTCAATAGCCTCTTTAAAGTCTAAATCTTTAAAATGCGCAACACCTTTAACCAGAGTCTTAAAAGCCCCCAAGTTAAAATCAGGAACAGAAACCTGCGCATTAATTCCCTCTTCTGCCACATAAACTCTTCCTAAAACACACAAAGCCTCCCACTGCTCAAACAAAAGGTCTCTTAGTCTTTCAGGTTTCTTAATTCTTACATATTTATAAAAAGACAAAACAGTCCTGTCAAAACCTTCTTCAGCAATTTTTTTGGCTGCTTGTTCCTTGTTTAGTTTATTATAGCGTAAGACTTTAGACACATTTAAAAGTTTAAGAATTGCAAAAATAGAAAAACATCCCTAAATGTTTTAATTTTACCATTCTTTAGCAATCAAAAAACAGCGATGTTTCTTTTAGAAAGAATACTTAACGAACAACTTTTCCTTTTAATTATAATAGCAATATCGACTATTTTAATAAGCTACTGTGTAAAAAACCGTCCTCTACTTTTAAAAAGCATAGCTTTGGCCCATTTAAAAAAAACAGAGTTCAAGTTTGTTTCCAATAATACCCAAGACCAAATAGTAACCATTCTGTTTTGGACGTCTGTAGCTCTACAAACAACAAGTGTTTTTCTTTTTCTTGATGAAAAAAACAATTTTAATATTTTTGTAATCGTACTGTTTTTTGCTCTTATTATTATTAAAAGAGCAACAATTTTCATTTCCGAAATAATTTTTCAAACCAAAACACTATTAGAAACCTACTACACCTCTTTTTTGGTGATGGTTATTCATCTTGGCTGGCTCTCTCTACCTTTCTCTATTTACAAAATAATCTACCACAACCTAATTTCATTACAAATGATTAAGACCTTAAACATGGGACTTTTTAGTATTGTTTCTTTATATCTACTGATTAGACTTGTAATTTTGATAAATGCTGCCAAAAACGAGGCAGTTTCTTTTTTACACATAATTTTTTACCTTTGCACACTTGAAATTTTACCAGCGGTATTAATTTTAAGCTATTTAATTAGTTGACAGAAATTTATCATGTAATCTAAATTGTAGTTAAAATGAAGATTAAGTCCATACTAGTATCACAGCCAAAACCAAAAAGCAACAAAAACCCTTTTCATGATTTGGCAAAAAAATATTCCTTGAAAGTTGACTTTAGGTCCTTTATTCATGTTGAAGGGGTAGACCCAAAAGATTTTAGGCAGCAAAGAATAGATATGTCTAGCTATTCTGCAGTAATTTTTACTTCAAGAATGGCCATTGACCATTATTTTAGAATTGCCAAACAAACCAGGTTTACAGTGCCTGATCATATGAAATATTTTTGTGTCTCGGAAGCAGTTGCTTATTACCTACAAAACTACGTAGTTTACAGAAAAAGAAAGATTTTCCATGGAAAGCAAACCTTTAAAGATTTAATGGAGCTTATTGTTAAGCACAATACTGAGAGATATTTGGTTCCGTGTTCTGACATTCAACGAAAAAACATTCCAGACCAGCTGGAGGAAAACCAAATTAAATTTAAAAACACCACTCTTTATAAAACAGTTTGTAGCGACCTCTCAGACTTAGAGGACGTAAAGTATGATATTCTTGTCTTTTACAGCCCTTCCGGAATCCAGTCTCTAATGAAAAATTTTCCAGACTTTGAACAAAACGGAACAAAAATTGCTGTTTTTGGCCAAACTACTGTAAAAGCAGCTGAAAATGCAGGTCTTAGAATAGACATAAAAGCACCAATGCAGGGAGTTCCATCAATGACCATGGCCATTGACAAATACCTAAAAGCAGCTCAAGGATAAAGCTTTTTTTAAAAGTTTTTAAAATGCTTAGAAACACCTACATACTTTCTAATCGAAAAGTTATTTCCAAGTTATTTAAAACAGGCTCCAAAAAAACAGTTAAGCCACTCACTCTTACCGCTATGCCTTTTGAGAAAAACAAAGTTCTATTTGCTGTTTCTAAAAAGCACATTCCAAAGGCGGTAGATAGAAATAAAATTAAAAGGCAAATGCATGCAATATATTTTAATAATTTAGAGTTGTTTTTACAAGAACCAACAAAAGCAATAGCACTAACCTATGTTTCTAGATCGCCAACCAGCTTTGTAGAAATAAAAAAAAGCATGACAACACTTTTCAGTATTATAGAATGAAGATAAAAAAGTTAAAAGCACTATTTCTCTTGCCATTAGTTTTCTTGATAACCTCAAGTAAGAAAACGGATCCTGATTATTTTGAAATAAGTAAGAATTTAAAGTTAGTAGCTTCTGTTTATGAAAAAATCAACAATTATTATGTGGATGAAATTTTACCTGGGAGAGTGATGAAAAAAGGAATAGATGCAATGCTAAAATCCTTGGACCCTTATACTGTATATATTTCGGAAGCTCAAATTGAAGACTTCAGATTTACCACAACAGGCGAGTACGGAGGCATCGGAGCAAGCATAAAGAAAAGAAATAACAAAACTTTGATTTCTGAACTCTATAAAAACTCACCAGCTGAAAAAAGCGGCTTACTTCCGGGAGATGAAATTAAGACCATTGACGAAATAGAGATTAGCAGCAAAACACTAGAGGAAATAGGCAGCCTGCTAAAAGGCCCTGCAGAGTCTATAATAACACTTAAAATTAACAGAAACAATCAGCTCTTAGAAAAGCCCGTAAAAAGAGAAAAAATACAAATTCCTGCTGTTAA
>Ga0233444_10003786_pt1 | contig 14792 bp, 12 predicted proteins | sample SI_124_October20_6_FD_182792 | JGI IMG/M metagenome (GOLD analysis project Ga0233444, IMG submission 182792) | Seawater microbial communities from Saanich Inlet, British Columbia, Canada - SI_124_October2016_10_MG | ecosystem: Environmental > Aquatic > Marine > Inlet | place: Canada: British...
TAAAGAATTTATATGAATAAAGAAGAATTAATTTTTTGTCCTCTTGGAGGGTCAGGTGAAATAGGCATGAATATGAACCTTTATGCGTATGGTAAAGAGGGTGATCAAAAATGGATCATTGTTGACATGGGTGTTACTTTTGCTGATGATACAATTCCGGGTGTAGATTTAATTATGCCTGATCCTGGATTTATTATTGATAAAAAGGATGACCTATTAGGTATAGTTCTTACTCATGCTCATGAAGACCATATTGGCGCTGTAGCACATATATGGCCAGAGTTAAAATGTAAATTATATGCAACACCCTTTACAGCTGCATTGCTTACTGAAAAATTTAAAGAAAAAAAAATAGATATTTCATCTTTTCTTAAAATTGTTCCATTAAATAGTCAAATTAAGCTTGGAGCTTTTGAAATTGATTTTGTTACTCTTACTCACTCGATTTTAGAACCTAATGGTTTAAGTATTAAGACACCTTTGGGAACAATTTTACATACAGGTGATTGGAAGATTGATCCTAACCCACTGATAGGAAATAAAATTGATGAAGAAAAATTAAAAAAAATTGGTAATAGCGGTGTCTCTGCAATGATTTGTGACTCAACAAATATCTTTAGCCCTGGCAGAGCTGGATCTGAGTCCGACGTAAGGGATAGTTTACTAAGGATAATGGAGGAAAAAACTAAAAGAATATTAGTGACTTCTTTCGCTTCGAATGTAGCTAGAATGGAGTCAATTTTTTATTGTGCAAAAAAAACTGGACGATCTATTTGCCTAGTAGGTAGATCAATGCATAGAATATATAAAGCAGCAAAAAAATGTGGTTATTTAAAGGGTTTAATAGAGCCACTAGAACCGAGAGATGCAAAAAAAGTTTCTAAAAATAAAATTCTTTATTTAGCTACTGGTAGCCAAGGTGAGCCAATGGGAGCTATGAATAGAATAGTGAATGGATCACATCCTGATGTTTTTCTTGAGGAAGATGATTGTGTGATTTTTTCCTCAAAAATTATTCCTGGCAATGAAAAAAAATTATATAATTTACAAAATCAAATTGTAAAAAATAATATAGAAATCATTAGTGAAGAAAATGCTTTTGTACATGTTTCAGGTCATCCAAATAGAGATGATTTAAAAGATATGTACAACTGGGTTAAACCAAAAAGTATAATTCCGGTGCATGGTGAACATAGACATATGCAAGAACATGTAAGTTTTGCAAAAGAAATGCAGGTACCTAAAACACTACTTATTGAAAATGGTGATATAATAAAGCTTTTGCCCGGAAATGCTCCTCAAATTATCGACAAGGCTCCATCTGGAAGAGTATATCTAGATGGTACTATTAACGTAGAAACAGACTCTCAGTCGATTAAAGATAGAAAAAATATTTCAATAAACGGGTATTTAGAGATTACTATTTTAGTTTCAAATAATGGAAAAATAAAAAAACCCATTATTTCTTTTAGAGGTATTCCTGAAAATCAAAATAATGAACCTTTTATTTTTGATATGGAGGATGAAATTTTTAATATTTGTAGAACATTTTCATTAGAAAATAAAAATCAACAAAAAAATTTAATAGAAACTATAAAACAAAATTGTAGAAGAATAGTAAGAGAAAAAACAGGAAAAAAACCTTTTACCAATATTAATATAGCAAGAATTTGATGGGAATTACAGGTTCCATAATAGTTTATGTATTAATTTGGTGGATAATCTTTTTCTCAGTTTTACCAGTTGGAATACAATCAAATAAAGAGATATTTAGAGAGAAAATACACGGAATAGATCCAGGAGCACCAAAAAATCCAAAAATGGGTAAAAAATTTTTAATAACTACGATAATTACTACTATAATTTTTATTGTAATATATTATCTAGTAAAATTTGATTTATTAAATTTAAGAGAATACTTACAATAATGTATCTTTCAAAATTATTTATACCAATTATAAAAGATCTTCCAACCGAAGCAAAAATTAAATCACATCAATTAATGTTAAGGGCAGGAATGATTAAACAATCATCAGCTGGAATTTACTCTTGGTTGCCTCTTGGCTTTAAAGTAATGAAAAAAATTGAACAAATAGTTAGAGAAGAACAAAATAGAATAGATGCCCAAGAAATGTTAATGCCAACAATTCAATCTTCAGAGATATGGAAAGAAAGCGGAAGATATGAGGACTACGGTGAAGAAATGTTAAGAATTAAAGATCGTCAAGGCAGAGAAATGTTATATGGGCCTACAAATGAGGAATTAATAACAGATGTGTTTAGGGCAAGTGTAAAATCTTACAAATCACTACCTCAGCTTCTTTACCATATTCAATGGAAATTTAGAGATGAAATCAGACCAAGGTTTGGCGTAATGAGGTGTAAAGAATTTTATATGAAAGATGCCTATTCTTTCGATTTAACTGATGAAGATGCTAAAAAATCTTACAACAAAATTTTTTTTTCATATTTAAAAACTTTCAATCGGCTAGGGTTAAAAGCCATACCTATGGCAGCGGATACAGGTCCTATAGGAGGTGATCTTTCTCATGAATTTGTAATATTAGCTGACACAGGAGAAAGTGAAATTTATGCAGATAAAAAAATTTTTGAAGTAGATTTAAATAAATATTCAGGAACAGAAGAGTCACTACAAAAAATGAGAGAGGACTATGCAAATATTTATTCTGTTACAGACGATAAGTTTGATGAAAAAGAATTCAATAAAAAAGTTAAAAAAGAAAATCAATTAAAAACCAAAGGTATTGAAGTGGGTCATATTTTTTATTTTAGTGATAAATATTCTAAACCAATGAATTGTTTGATAGATGATAAAAGTGGAAAAAAAATTTCTGTAAAAATGGGTTCTTATGGAATTGGTGTTTCAAGACTTGTAGGCGCTGCGATTGAAGCGAATTATATCAACGATGTAATGAAATGGCCTAAATCAATTTCACCTTTTGACGTAGTTATTATTCCAAGTATAAGCAAAAATAATAAGGAAAATTTGGAAAAAGCAGAAAAAGTATATAAAGCACTTAAAAAACAAAATATTGACGTATTGTTAGATGATGTTGATGAAAATATGTCAAATAAATTTAAAAAACATGATTTAATAGGCATCCCTTATCAAATTATAATTGGGTCAAAATCTGAGGAAGATAAATTTGAGTTTAAAGAGTTAAATTCTGAAAGTGAAATATTAAGCTTAGATAATATCCGGTTAAAACTTAAAAAATAGAAAATTGTTTACAAAAGTTGAGAGATTAATTTCATTAAGGAATTTAAGACCTAAGAAAAAAGAAGGTTTCCTTAAAATTATTTCGATTTTTTCATTTCTTGGTATTATGCTGGGAGTAGCGATTTTAATTATAGTGATGTCTGTAATGAATGGCTTCAAAACCGATCTTACAAAAAAAATTTTAGGATTAAATCCCCACATAGTAATTCAACCAAATAGCTTTGTTATAGATGAAAAATATATTAAAAAATTAAAGCAAAAATTTCCAGATATAAACGTGAGTAAATCTTTTTCGGGGGAAGGTATTATAATTAATAACGATAACGCTAAAGGTGTAATTTTTAAAGGAATAGATAAAACCGAAAAGAAGTCGATTGAATTTTTGAAAAAAAATACATTGACTGGAAATATAAACTTATTTAATAAAAATAAAGTTTATATAGGAACAGAACTCGCTTATAGCTTAAATCTTAAAGAAGGTGATAAAATAAGTTTAATGTCATCAGCTTTTGTTGCCACTCCTTTAGGAAGTTTACCAAAACAAGAAAGTTTTACAATTGCTGGAACCTTTAGAACAGGATTTTTAGAATTTGATCAAAATATTGTTTTTTTATTAATCGAAGATGCTCTTTCAATTTTTGATAAAGAAGAAAAAGATCAAAGTGTCGAAATTTATTTACCAGACCCTTTAAAAGCCGATGTAATAAAAAAAAAAATAGAAACAATTAATCCAAATTATTTTATTTATACGTGGTCTGATTTAAATAAATCTTTTTTTAGTGCATTAAAAGTAGAAAGAAATGTTATGTTTATTATACTAACGTTAATCGTAATTGTAGCTGCATTTAATATCATTTCAGGATTAACCATATTAATTAAAAATAAAACAAAGGAGATTGCTATTTTAAAAACTCTAGGTTTGAGCAATAATTCAATTAAAAAATCTTTTTTTTTAACAGGTTTTTCCATTGGTTTTTTTGCAACAATAAGTGGAATTATTTTAGGGATTATATTTTCACATAATATTGAAAAATTAAGAATTATCCTATCTTCAGTATTTAATTTAGAAATTTTTCCACCAGATATTTATTTTCTAGAAAAACTTCCTAGCGAGATAAGTTTTTTTTCTGTTTTAATAATATTTATTTTATCGTTAGCTGTTTCAGCAATCGCCTCGTATTTACCTGCTATGACAATCTTAAAGATGAAAACTTTTAGGGCCTTAAAATATGAATAAAATTCTACTTGAAACCATTAATATTAAGAAAACTTATGAGCATATCAACGGAAATATTACTCTTTTTAATAATTTAAATCTCAAAATTAAACAGGGAGATCTTATAGCGCTTGTAGGACCATCAGGATCTGGAAAGTCCTCTTTACTACATCTCTTTGCTTTACTTGATGATCCATCTAAAGGAAAAATATTTATTAACAATAAAGCAACTAATAGTTTAACTGAAAGTCAAAAGGATGAAATGAGAAGAAAAAATATTTCAATTATATTTCAAGACAATAATTTACTGACAGATTTTACAGCTTTAGAGAATGTTATGATGCCATTATTAATTAAAGGGGAAAGCAAAAAAAATATTTTATCTAAAGCAAAAAAAATATTAAAGGAAGTAAAAATTTTAAATAGATCTAATCATTTCCCTGCTGAGCTTTCAGGTGGAGAACAACAAAGAGTAGCTATTGCTAGAGCGTTAATAGCGGAAACAAATTTAATATTAGCTGATGAGCCAACTGGGAATTTAGATTTTCAAACCTCAAAAGAGATATTTTCTTTATTTCTAAAATTAAAAAAACAAAAAAAAACAATAATTTTTGCAACTCATAATAGAGAACTTGCCAACAGGGCTGATTACAAGTTGTTTATTTCAGATGGTGATATAAAACGAGTTAATGCTCGTTAACGACAAAAATTTTAATAATATAAAAGTTCATACTCAATATTCAATATGTGAAGGAGCTATTAAAATAGACGATCTAGCCGAATATTGTAAAGTTAACAAAATTAAATCCATAGGTATAGCTGATAGTTACAATTTATGTGGAGCTTTGGAGTTTTCAGAAAAATTATCAAAAGTTGGCACCCAACCTATAATTGGAACTCAAATAAATCTAAAAGTTTTAAATATAATTGGTAAAATAACTTTATACGCTACTTCAGAACAAGGTTATAAAAATTTAACTAAATTATCATCATTAAGTTATCTAAAAAATAAAGAAACAGATGATCCTGCCTGTGATCTTGACGACCTTATATCAAACAGCAAAGATTTAATCTTATTAACCGGCAATTACTACAATTTTTTTGGTAAGCTATATTATGCTAACAAAATTAAAGACTTTGTAAAAATTATAGAATCTTTAAAGTCTCATTTTAATGATAGAATATATTTTGAAATTCAAAGACATGGTGAAAATGATGAAAAAAACTTTGAGAATCATTTATTATACTATTCAAAAATCTTAGGAATTCCATTAATTGCCACACAAGAAGTTTTTTATTTAAATGAAGACATGCACGAAGCACATGATGCCCTTAAGTGTATTGGTGAAAAAAATTTTGTTGATGATAAAAATAGATTTAAATACAGCAATCACCATTATATCAAAAAAGGTGAAGAACTCTCAAAGCTTTATTTAGATATTCCTGAAGCATTACAAAATAATTACAATTTTCATTTAAGATTTAATTACAAACCAAAAAAGTCAAAACCTATTTTACCTTCTATAGCAAATGCACAAAGTGATTCTCCTGAGGAAGAATTAACTAAACAAGCTAAAAATGGATTGGAGAATCGAATTAAAAATTTTATTTTAAAAAAAAATCCAAAAAAAACTGTTGAAGAGATAAAAAATGATTATGGCGATAGATTATCTCATGAAATAAACATTATTAATTCTATGGATTATGCAAGTTATTTTTTAATTGTCTCTGATTATATCAAATGGGCAAAAAAAAACTCTATACCTGTTGGACCAGGTAGAGGATCGGGAGCAGGTTCCCTTGTAGCCTATTGTTTAGATATTACTGACTTAGATCCTATTGAGTTCGATCTAATTTTTGAAAGATTTTTAAATCCAGATAGAGTTTCAATGCCTGACTTTGATATAGATTTTTGTGAAGAGAAAAGAGATCAGGTATTTAAATACCTGAAATCAAAATATAAGGACGGCGTTGCTCATATAATAACATTTGGAAAATTTAAAGCTAGAATGGCATTGAGAGACGTAGGTAGAGTTCTTGGTTTGCCATACGGACATGTGGATAAGATATGCAAAATGGTTCCGTTTGATCCATCGAGACCGTTAACATTACAAGAGTCTATAGATAGAGAACCTAGATTTAAAGAAGAAGTCAGGAATAATAAAAAAGTAAAAAAACTTTTAGATTTATCTCTAAAACTTGAAGGACTTAATCGAAATATGGCAACTCACGCAGCAGGAGTTGTAATTGCTGGAAATAAATTAGCTGAGCAATTCCCTCTATATGTAGACCATAGCTCTAATTTAATATTACCCTCAACCCAGTACGATATGTATTCATCTGAAAATGCAGGATTAGTAAAATTTGATTTGTTGGGATTAAAAACATTAACAGTGATTGATAAAACTATTAAAAGATTAAAGTTAAAAAATATCACTCTTGATGTAAGTAAGATTAATCAAAATGACGAGAAGGTTTTTTCACTTCTATCAACCGGCGAAACAACAGGATTATTTCAACTTGAAAGCGCAGGAATGAGAGACGCAATTAAACAAATGAAACCAAATAAATTTGACGATATTATTGCACTTGTAGCTTTATACAGGCCTGGCCCGATGAGCAATATTCCAATTTACAATGATTGTAAAAATGGAATTAAAGATCCTGATTATATTCACCCAACATTAAAAAAGATATTAAAGCCTACTTATGGAATTATAATTTATCAAGAGCAGGTAATGCAAATTGCCCAAACATTGGCAGGATTCACAGCCGGTGAGGCAGATATCTTAAGAAGAGCAATGGGTAAGAAAAAAAAAGCCGAATTAGACAAACAAAAAGAAAGATTTATTAATGGAGCTTTAAAAAATGGAATTGCTAAAGATGTAGCTAATTTTGTATTTACTAAAATCGAACCTTTTGCTCAATATGGCTTTAACAAAAGTCATGCTGCAGCTTATGCTCTAATCGCTTACCAAACAGCATACTTAAAGACTTATCACAAAGAAGATTTTATAGCTGCTACAATGTCAACGGAATTAACCAATACTTCTAAATTAAGAGAATTCGTAGAAGAATTGAAAAGACTAAATATTAAAATTATTAGACCTTCTATTAATAAATGTTTTGCAGACTTTAAAGCACTTGATGGAAAACTTTTTTATGGCCTAGGTGCAATAAAAAATGTTGGATTTGAAGCTGTCTCAAATATTGTTAAAGAAAGAGAAAAGAATGGAGAATTTAAATCATTTATTAACTTTGTTAATAGAGTAGACACTAAAGATGTTAACAAATTGCAACTAGAAGGATTAGTTAAAGCGGGAGTTTTTGATGAGTTTGATAAAGATAGAAATAAAATTTTAATCTCAATACCAAAAATAATTCAACAAATAAAAAATATAAATGATGATAAAAATAATAACCAAACAAGCTTATTTGAGATTCAAGATAGCGCCAAAAAAGACTTCGAGTTTTTACCACACAAACCCTGGAAAAAAAAAGAATTACTGACTGAAGAGTTTAAATCTTTAGGGTTTTATTTGTCTGATCACCCACTTAATGAGTATGAAGAAGTTTTTGATCAATTAAAGATTACCCCTTACAATCAATTTTACGAAAATGATGACAGCGAAGGCTTAGTAGCTGGCACTATTATGTCAATAATTGAAAAAAAAAGTGCGAAGGGAACGCCATATGGTATAGTTAAATTTAGTGATAAAAAAGGTGAATTCGAACTTTTTTTATTTGCTGAAATTCTTATTTCCAATAGAGATAAATTAAAGGAGTCCGAATCTTTTGTGTTAACATTGCAAAAGGATAAAATTACAGGAGACCCCACAAAAAAAAGAATTAATGTAAGAAAAATTCTTAGTCTTAACGAAGTTATCAATAAACCTTATTCAAAAGTGACAATCGAGTTAAAAAATAATTATAATTTAAATGAAATAAGTGAACTTTTATCTGATAATGGCGAAACAGAAATTAAAATAGTTATTAAAAATAAAGATAAAGAAGCACACTACTCCCTTCAAAATAATAGAAAATTCGATTTAAAGCACCTTAAAGCTCTAAAAACTAAGGATTATGTGGAAAAAATAACGGTATAGATAGTTGATTTTTTATCTTGTTTGTATATATCAGTTAGTAATTTCGCACACAGTTACAAGGGCATAGCCCTACCGGTCCATTAATTTGGAATTACTGTGGTGGATTTAACCGGAAAATAAAATGAACGTACCAAAAGTAGACATAAAACAATTGTTAGAAGCTGGTGTACACCTAGGGCATAAGACTTTGAGGTGGAATCCAAAAATGAAGAGATATATTTTTGGAGAAAAAAATTCTATTCACATTATTGATTTAACACAAACAGTTGATTTTCTTAAAAATGCTCTTTTACAAGCACACAAAACTATCTCCAGCGGAGGGAAACTACTTATAGTGTCAACAAAAAAACAAGCATCAGAGCAAGTAAGCGAACTAGCTAAAGATACAGGACAATATTTTGTTAACTTTAGATGGTTGGGTGGAATGCTTACAAATTGGAACACAATTCAAAATTCAATTAAAAGATTAAAAAAATTAGATGATCAACTTTCAAAAGAAAATTTAGGTTTTACTAAAAAAGAAATAATTAAATTTGGCAAAGAAAGAGAAAAACTTAATAGATCTCTTGGTGGAATAGCAGAAATGAAAAAAACACCAGATTTAATTTTCATAATTGATACAAATGTTGAGTCTTTAGCTGTTGCAGAGGCAAAAAAATTAGGTATCCCAATTATAGCTGTATTAGACACCAATTCAGACCCAACTGGAATTGACTTTCCAATTCCAGGTAATGATGATGCCAGAAGATCAATCAATCTTTATTGTGAACTACTTAGAGAAACAATTAAAGATGCTGAAAAATTTATTAAAGGTTCAGATGATAATGAACAAAAAGATACAAAGTCAGTAATTAAAAAAAAATAATTTTTAAAAAACCAATCAATGTCAAATAAAGATTTATTAGATAATATAAAAAAACTAAGAGAGATGACTGGTGTTGGGTTTAAAGATTGTAAGGTTGCTTTAGACGAAACAAAAGGTGACATTGAAAAGTCAATAGAATTTCTTAGAAAAAAGGGAATAGCCAAAGCTTCAAAAAAAATGAGCAGAACAGCTTCTGAAGGTTTAGCTTTAGTAAAAGAAGATAACGGTGAAATATCTATAATAGAAATAAATAGTGAAACGGACTTCGTTGCAAAAAATCAAGACTTTATAAATTTTTGTAAAGAATTGTCTGAATTAAATTTTGCTTCTAAAGGAAATTTAGAAAATTTAACCAATTCTAAGATGGACAATGGCAATCTGGTAAAAGATAACTTAGTTAATCTTATTGCAAAAATTGGAGAAAAAATTACTATTAGAAGAGTGCATTATTTTGAAAATTCGAAAGGAACTAACTATTTTTATGTTCACTCAGCTATAGAAAAGAATATTGGAAAGATAATATCTGTAGTTAAACTAGATGGTATAGAAAAAGGAAAAAATGATGAGCTAGGCTCTAAAATAGCTATGCATATAGCTGCATCAAGTCCATTAGCTATAAAAAGCGAAAACATAGACAAAAAAATTGTTAATAAAGAATTGGAAATTATAAAAGCTGAAATTACTAATTCAGGTAAACCAATAGAGATGGCAGAAAAAATTTCTAAAGGAAAAATATCAAAATTTTTAAACGATAATTCGCTTTTAAACCAAGTATGGATTATGGACCCAAAAAAGAAAGTCTCAGACATACTTAAAGAGAACTCCTCAGATACAGAAATAAAGATACTTGATTTTATTAGATATAAAGTTGGAGAGGGAGTTTAGTAATTGAGCAACGAATTTAATGAAAATAACTATTCATCTAAGATGGATAAGAGTATTCAATCTTTTAAAAAAGATATATCAACTTTAAGAACAGGTAGGGCAAACACAAATATGTTAGACACTATTAAAGTGGATGTGTACGGACAAATGATGCCAATAGACCAGCTAGCTACAATTAGTGTCCCAGAAGCTAGATTAATATCAATTCAAGTTTGGGATAAAGCTAATATAAATTTAGTTGATGCTGCAATACAAAAATCAGAACTAGGTATAAATCCCCAAATAGATGGACAAATAATTAGATTAAGAATTCCAGATTTAACAGAAGAAAGAAGAAAGGATCTTATTAAAGTTCTTAAAAATATGGGTGAAAAAGGAAAAGTTGCAATTAGAAATATAAGAAGAGAAGCAAATGAAGATTTAAAAAAGAAATTAAAAGATAAAATAATTAGTGAGGATCAAAATAAAAATTTTGAAAAAAATATTCAAAAACTCACTGATCTAAATATAGAAAACATTGAAAAAATCCAATCTGATAAAGAAAAAGAGATCAGTCAGATATGAATAAACTCAGCCATGTTGCATTTATCATGGATGGCAACGGTAGGTGGGGTATAAAAAATAATAAAGGTAGAAATTACGGACACGTAAAAGGCGTTGAAAACGTAAAGAAAATTATAACTAGTTCAATTAAGTTAAAAATACCAATTGTTACTTTTTTTGTTTTTTCATCAGAAAATTGGAAGCGTCCGAAAAAAGAGGTATTTTTCTTATTTAAGCTAATTGAAAAGTATTTCTCAAAAGAAATTAATAAAATAATTTCAGAGGGTATAAAGATAAATATTTTTGGTGAAATTAATAAGCTCTCATCTGTAACAAAAAAAATACTTAATAAATCTGTTTCACTTACAAAAAAAAATAAAAAAATAATAGTAAATCTAGCTATAAATTATGGTTCAAAAAGTGAAATTCTTAAAGCTTTTAAAAAAACAAAAAAATTAAATATTAAAAATTTTCAAAAAGAATTATACACAAAAAATATGCCGGATCCTGAAATTTTAATCAGAACGGGTGGTCATAAAAGACTCAGCAATTTTATGTTGTGGCAATTAGCTTATACTGAATTATATTTTCTTAATAAACTATGGCCTGATTTTAATCCAAGAGATTTAAAAAAAATTATAGTAAATTATAAACAAAAAATAAGAAATTTCGGAGCTATATGATTACAGCAAATATAAAAAAAAGAGTTTATACGTCCGTAGCTCTTTTATTGTTAGTTTTTTTAATACTAAAGTTTAATTTTTTTTTAGTATTTTTTTTAATTATTTTTGGCATTTTATCGTTAATTGAATTTTATGGAATTATAAAAAAAATATTAAAAAATAAGCTTTACTTAACATTAATAAATTTTTTCTTTACTACATATATTTTTACTTTTACTTTTCTATTTTTTTTCTTTTCAAATTTTTTACAATTTAAGATATTACTTTTTTCACTATTATTTGCATGCATTGGATCAGATATTGGAGGATTCATTATTGGAAAAAAAATAAAAGGTCCTAAGCTTACTAAAATAAGCCCAAACAAAACTATTTCAGGTGCAGTTGGTTCTTTATTTTTTTCATCTATAATATTTTCAATTTCAATTTTTTATTACACAAATCATTTCTCTTTCACCGTAGTCATTATAAGCCTTATCACTTCTCTATCTTGTCAATTAGGGGATATATTTTTTTCATTATTAAAAAGAAAAGCTAAAATAGAAGATACTGGAAACTTTTTACCAGGACACGGTGGTGTATTGGATAGATTAGATGGAATATTTCTAGGCATACCTGTAGGTTTTATGTCTTCGATTCTCTTGTATTAAATGAAAAAATTAATTTCAATTTTAGGTTCTACAGGGTCAATTGGTATTTCAACACTTAAAATTATTGATAAAAATAAAAAAATCTTTTCAATTAATTCATTGTCAGCAAATAAGAATGTAAAAGAAGCCTCTAAACAAATTAAAAAATACAAACCAAATTATTTTATTATTTCAAACAATGATGCCTATAAAAAATTAAAGAAAAGATTTAAAAATAACAAAACTAAAATTATAAATAATTTTAATCATATAAATTCAAAAAAAAAAATAGATATAACAATTTCAGCTATACCAGGAATTATTGGTTTAGAACCAACCATTCTTATGACAAAATTAAGTAAAAAGATTCTTATAGCAAATAAAGAATCTGTAATTTGTGGATGGAAATTGATTAAGTCAAGCGCATTAAAAAATAAAACTAAATTAGTACCTATAGACTCTGAACATTTTTCTATTTTCAAATTGTTAGAAAATCATAAAATAAATGATATTAAAAAAATTTTTATCACAGCTTCCGGAGGACCTTTCTTAAAATTTAAATCTCATCAATTGCGTAAAGTTACTCCAAAGGATGCTTTAAAACACCCAAAGTGGAAAATGGGTAAAAAAATTTCGATAGACTCTTCAAATATGATGAACAAAATCTTGGAATTAATAGAAGCTCAAAAAATATTTAATATCCCAAATTCTAAATTGGATATATTGGTACACCCCGAGAGTTTGGTTCATGCTATAATTAAATTTAAAAATGGATTAACTAAATTTATTTACCATGAGACTTCTATGCTAATTCCCTTAGCCAACGCAATTTTTGAAAAAAAATTGATTTTTGACAATTTGTTAAAAAGTAAAAAGTTTGTAGATAATCATATTAAAAATTTGTCATTTCAAAGAGTAAATCAAAAAATATTTCCAGTCATTAAATTGAAAAATCGATTATGTGAATATCCATCTACTCCTATTATTATCAATGCGGCTAATGAAATATTAGTTGATCAATTTCTTCAAAAAAAGATACCTTTTTTAAGCATAATCAAATCAATTAACACCATTCTGAACAATAGAAATTACAAGAAATATGCTATAAGAAACCCTAAAAACATCAAAGATATTCTATTAATTGATAAATGGGCGCGTGCAACAACATTAGAAAAATTATGAAAATTTTAAAAAATTTTATATTTTTAATTATATTCATGCTTGGCACTGTTCATGCGAAAGCTGAAATCATTAAAGAAATTATAATTAAAGGAAACAACAGACTTAACGAAGAAACAATAAAAGTTTACGGTAATTTTCAACTAAATATGAATATCAACGAAATTAAAATAAATAAAATCCTAAATGATTTATACTCAACAAATTTTTTTGAAGATATAAAAATAGATTTTAATAATGGTCAATTGAAAATTAATATAACTGAATATCCTGTTATAAACCAATTAGTACTTTTAGGAGAGAACAGTTCAAGAATTAAAGAAGCGATAAAAAAAAATATGAAGTTAAAGGAAAAAGGTTCTTTTGTTAGATCTCAATTAGCAAATGATATTGAAATAATTAAAAAATTATACTCAACTCTTGGCTACAACTTTATAAAAATAGAAAGTAAATCAAAAAAAATTGATAAAAATAATCTAGATTTACTTATTGAAATTGATAAAGGAGATATAACTAGAATTTCGTCAATAAGCTTTATTGGAGATAAAAAAATAAGAGAAAGAAGATTATTAGATGTAATTGCTAGTGAGGAAGATAAATTTTGGAAAATAATTTCTCGAAATACAAAATTTAGTCAAAATTTAGTGGATCTAGACATAAGGTTATTAAACAATTACTACAAATCTATAGGTTATTATGATGTTAAGATAATATCGAATTCTGCAGAAATAAATAAAGAAGGAAATGTAGATTTAATTTATACGATCAATGCAGGTCAAAGATATATTTTTAGCAAAATAACAACAAACTTGGATCCTATATTTGATAAAAAAATATTCTTACCATTGAATAAAGAATATAAGAAAATAATTGGTGAGTATTATTCTCCTTTTAAGATTAAAAAATTATTAGAAGAGATAGATATTCTAATAGAATATAATGATCTTCAATTTGTTGAACACAATGTAGAAGAAATTTTATCGGGAAATACGGTAGAGATAAAATTTAATATTTCTGAAGGTGAACGAAATTTAGTCGAAAGAATTAATATTGTGGGAAATAATATTACAAACGAGTCAGTCATACGAGGAGAACTTTTAATTGATGAAGGGGATCCTTTTACAAATTTAAATTTAGAAAAATCCATCTCAAGAATTAAATCTAGAAATATATTCAATAGCGTATCATCAAAAGTTTCAGAAGGAGGTAACCCAACATTAAAGATTATAGAAATTAATGTGGAAGAAAAACCAACTGGAGAAATTAGTGCTGGAGCTGGAATTGGAACTGATGGCGGAAGTTTTGCAATAAATATCTCTGAAAATAATTGGTTAGGTGAGGGTAAAAAATTAACTTTTGGAGTTGAGGTAGACGCAGAGTCTTTAAGAGGTCAATTAAACTATAGTAACCCTAATTATGATTTTTTAGGTAATTCAATTAATTATTTT
>Ga0233444_10003790_pt1 | contig 14785 bp, 14 predicted proteins | sample SI_124_October20_6_FD_182792 | JGI IMG/M metagenome (GOLD analysis project Ga0233444, IMG submission 182792) | Seawater microbial communities from Saanich Inlet, British Columbia, Canada - SI_124_October2016_10_MG | ecosystem: Environmental > Aquatic > Marine > Inlet | place: Canada: British...
CCAATCGTCGAAAAAGGAATTCGCGCGCTCATCATGCCAATCTCTTTATCAGAATAATGGTGCCCGGGGGCGGATTTGAACCACCGACACGAGGATTTTCAGTCCACTGCTCTACCCCTGAGCTACCATTTTAAATCAATAAGTTAACAATACTCTAAGTTAGCTGGTCACACCTCTGTCACACGGAGGTAAAGAAAGTGGCATCAATTAGAAAAAGAAACGGCCTTTGGCAGGCGCAAGTGCGCAGCCGCAAACTCGGCTCGACATCAAAGTCATTTCACAAGAGAACAGACGCAATTGCTTGGGCCAAGGTCCAAGAAGCACTGATGCAGACTGGAGAATGGAAACCTAGGGGTAGACAATATTCTACCCTCGACGACCTAGTACAAAAATACCTCAAAAAGGTGACTCCGCACAAAAAAGGCGCAGAGACTGAAACTCGGCGGCTCAACCGTCTGCTTAAAGAAAAGTCATTAATGGCGATAAAGTTAGATGAAGCAAAGCCTCATCACTTCGCATCCTTCAGGGATAAGCGTATTAAAGATGGGAATCGAGCTGCTCAGTACGATCTAGTTCTGCTTCGAGCAGCTTGGAACACGGCTCGCATCGAGTGGGGCTGGGACCTTGGAGATAATCCTTTAACATTGATCCGCTTTCCTAAAAGCAATCCACCGAGAGAGCGCAGGCTCAAACAGGGCGAATATGGAATGTTACGCGCAGCATCAGCTGAAACAAAAGTTTGGTATCTTTGGCCAATGATCGAAATCGCAATTGAAACGTCTATGCGACGAGGAGAGATTTTGAGCTTAGAATGGAAGCACATTGACTTTGAGCGAAGTAAAGCCTTGCTGCCCATGACAAAGAACGGTCGATCCCGTTGGGTGGGACTCTCACGTCAAGTGATAGCTCTTTTAGAAAAACTACCTAAAGAACAGGAACGCGTATTTCCTGTCACCGATGTCGCAGTCAGGCAGGCGTGGGATAGGTTGCGCCGACGCGCAGGGATTACAGATCTGACGTTTCATGATCTGAGACATGAAGCGATTAGTCGCCAATTCGAAAGTGGCCTCAGCATCCCTCAAGTAATGGCAATAAGCGGGCATCAGACAGCGAGTCAGTTGTTTCGATACGTGAATTTGAGTGAAAACGATCCTGTCAATATGTAGATATTTTATTAAACAAACCACTACATGTTGAAATATCTGAAAGTATCACTTAGTCTCACCTATAGTTACCCCGTAACCTAGAGAAGCGGAACTAGTGTGGTAACTGGGCAAGAGGTCCGAAATACTACCAGCTCCTTGACAAGAGCGCAGACCACCTCTCTCGGCAGAGAGACCACAGTACTAGGCACTATGAGTGGTAAAGGGCGAAGTCTTCGAACGTTAACGCGTTAGGAGACCCAGCATGCCAATCGATCTCCTAACATTTTAAGGAGGTCAAAATGACAAACCCTTTAATTGAAGAAAAAGAAATCCAGCTCGCCAGAGCTATGTCGGACAAGGCAATTGCACGAATAAAGATAGCGGCAGCTATTCTTGGGATTACGCCAAAGCATCTGCATGAACTAGCAAAGCGGCCAGACTTTCCTGCCAAAGTCAGGATCGGATCTAACGCTATTGGATGGCGGGTTTCGGACCTAGAAGCCTGGATAGACGCACAAATTGTGAAGGGAGAAGAATAATGTCGGCTCCTTTTCAGCAATACCGTAGTGACACCTTATACGTGACAATAGTTACTTCTTCTACAGGGCCAGTGAACAAAAAAATCTATCTCCAAGATGGTAAGCTCTGCAAGGATCCAAACGCTCAAATATACGAGGGGTTCGCCAAAACAGTTCCCGCGAACACCGCATCAGATCTTAGAAAGCTGATAGAGAATTTGCGACAAGAACAAGCGATCGCGCTGGGCAGCTTAGAAGTTCCGAATAAAGCATTTCAGCTAACTACAAAAGCGAGGCTGCAACCAGGAAGTATCGCTCGCTCTCAAGATTTTTTACATCATGCTTGCTCAATTGGCTGGCTACTAATCGATTTAGACACAAAGGGTTTGCCGCCACTCTTGAAAGACATGCTAGAAGGTCGCTCGATGCTTGATTTGGTGTTTGAGATACTTCCTGAACTACTATTGTCAGAGATCCTCGTGCGCCCGTCTTCATCAGCAGGCATCATTAACCCTGATGGTTTAGAGCAAGAAGTAACAGGACTGCACATTTATGTAAAAGTTGCTGATCAAACACAAAGTCAAAGATTACTAAAGCTAATGCATGACCGATGCTGGGAAGCTGGTTATGGTTTCTTCGCGTTGGCAAGCAATGGGACTCTATTAGAACGCTCCCTGGTCGACACAGCAGTCCATGGGCCAGAACGGTTGGTGTTTGAAGCAAAGCCGAACGTGTTACCACCGCTAATAAAGCGACATATTCCTGATGAAGTCTTCAGTGGCGGCGTATTGAAGTGCATCAAGGAACCAAATTATGAGCAGGTCTATCATCTGAAAAATGAGGCCCGTGAACTAATAAAACCAGAAGCACAGAAAACGAAGCGTCGGCACGTTGAAGACAAAGCTGTCAATCTTATGACTGAAACTGGTCTATCGAAAGCCAAGGCTTCTAAAATTGTGCGGCAGCGTCTTGAAGGTCGTGAGTTTTCTGAACACGACATCTTAGAAACTAGCAGAAACAGGTTCGAGAAAGTTTCTGACTTTTTGGATAATGCACCTAGGTCAGTCGGAATGCCATGCCCCATCGAAGGGAGTGATTATGGGTTGTCCACTGCTTATTTCTATCCGGTGGATGATCATAGACCATATCCACGAATTATTTCTTTTGCCCATGGCAACATCACCGAGTTCACGTTTGAGCGGTACCGGCACTTACAGGGCTTAGTTTGGTTGCCACGGCAGTAAGTGCTGCGGCCCGTAGATGAACAACGCCTCTCCGCGCCCCCTAAAAAACCTCACCCACAATCTTTGGACCTAAGAAGCGTGAGTTAAAAAGGAACCAACCGATGATCAAAAAACCGACGTCTTCCGCTGCCCGCACTACAATTCTTCCCCATACTCTGCAGCATGCAGACAGTATCGCAGGAGAAATGCACAGGATTGCTTTGGGGTTCATTGCTCAACAAGTACTTCCTTATGTCAAAAGACGAGCGGCACCCTCATCCTCAGAACCCATCCCATCTCCACCAAAATGGCTTTTCAATGTCAGCGCAGGCGTCGGTAAGACCCGCGTTATGGCAGCCGCCGCCGTGCACGGCGTAAAGAAAGGGCTAAGAGTCGTAATCTCTGTACCCACGACTAGGTTAGGTTTCGACATCCAACGAGAAATTGAGAAACAGCTACCTGGGGCATCAGGAGTATGGCTTGGGCGAGAACAACAAGACCCAAACAACCCAAAGCAAAGGATGTGCCCCAGGCATGATGCAGCATATGCGGCTCACAAGCTAGGTCTGCGACCCTCTGCTGCCTGTGGGACAAAGAAAAGTGGGTTTTGCAAACATCGTCCGAAGGTCGGGCGCTCTTTCCCTTGTGCATACCGTCAGCAAGATCTTAGTCAGGCGCAAATCGTAGTTATCGCTGGCGGATCTATGCTAGAGCTAGCGCCAAACAAAAAAATTCAGAGAGGGAAGAACTGGCGACGCTACGCCAACAAGCAAACAAAACAACAAACGGAAATACAAGGCCTGCCAAAAACACGAACGAAAAAGGGTGCACACAATATAAAAAGTGGCGATCACTTTGATCTTTTGCTAGTCGACGAGACCAACCCATTTTCTGTACTGAAAGGATTTGACGACGAGCGTCCGTTTTTTCCAAAAGACAATGCTAACCTTTCGTTTGCTGAGCAAGACGACATTCAGATCATCTTGTCTGGGTTTTTGCATGAAATCACTTGGGCTACTTCTGTCCAAAAAGGACAGCATCTCAGCCCTTGCATTTTTCAAACAGCTGACGACTTTGACAAAGTTGGTGCGTCGCTCGATATCCTGCAATGTGTTCACGAGGTCGCTACCGAAGCCCTCAAACTAGCTGAAAGCAAGGCTGAATCAAAAAGTGGGCTTTCTCAAGATAACGGCAAAAAGATAATGGATAGTTCAGGAGACCTAATTGTTCTTAGGTCGGTGCTGCTTAGGATCCAATGGATCTGCGAAGCTATGATATTCGGGCACAATACGAAGTCGGATCAGCTTGCACACCTTGAAGTAGTGCGAAGCGACGCTGGTCAAGGACTGCACGTTCGAAGAAAGTCCAAGATTAACTATCACTATGATAAGATACCAACCATGTTGTTTGACGCCACCGGAGAGGCGCAGCTGCTCGAACATACATTCGGCACCATCGAAGATACGTATCACCGCACCGCAGTAGACGGCTCAGGGGTAAAGCGCTACCAGCTGCGCGACGAGACCATAACATACAGCCAACTTGACAACCCGAACTGGGCCCGACGCATCAGGCTTCTCGCTGAGATACAAGAGCTTATCCACGGGTCTGCTGGGTTGGTCGTTCCGTTGAAAATTGAAAAACAGATTGAAGCAAGTCTTAGCCCATCTGTTAGCATGCTCCACTTTGGCGCTGAGAGGGGAGACAATTCTCTTGAAACAGTGGCGTCACTGGCCGTAGTCAGTCGGCTCGCAAAACATCCGTCGTTTCTAGAAGACATGACCACTGTGCTAACCGAGGCTCCAGTCCAGCGGCTTGCAAGAGAGCAGCGTTGGTACCCCAAAAAAGACGGCTTCATCGTTTTGCGTAACCAAGATGCAGGTTGGCCAGTTCGTCGAGACTTCCACCCCGACCCTCTCGTTGAATGTGCTCGCCGCTCAATCACAGAGGCTGGGCTTGAACAAGCATTAGCCAGAGGCCGCAATGTCAGACGTGATGAAAATAAGCCTCTACACGAATACGTTCTTACAAACGCAGCAACCTCGCGGCCTGTAGATGGTACTTTCACAAGAGCTCAGCTCGAGGCAGTCGCTGGTTGGGTTGGAGAACTACTGCTTGCAGGTGTTTGGGTGCGAGACGGTAAAGGCCAAGGGATTTTACAACCCATATTCCGCGGAATCTGCTCTCAAAGGCGGGAATGCCTCTTAGAATATACTATAGGCGATCCCGCCTTTGAGAGTCCCGAAAGGGCCGCTAAATGGCGCAAAGATCAAATAGCCGACAATTATGAGATTGCGCGGTTAGTAGCGCGAGTTAATCGGAAACTCGAAGCCAGTTCTGGCTCGATCGATTTACTTTTCGCGCCGTTTCCTCTCGGCGCTTTCCAACCAATCAAAGCCAAGATCCGAGGATCACGGTACTTCGCTCAAGTGTACGTCCGCGTTAACGAAAACGAGATTCCTGAAGAGGCTCTGCAGCGGATACTCGGTGATGAAATTAGGCACATCGAAGTCAAACCCAAATTAAATCACACCCAACTGAAATCGTTGGGCTAATACTTAAGGACTGCGGGCCAAGAACCGTGGTCCTTAAAAAGGGTACCGTCTTCTATATCTTAAATGGCTACTATCACGTTTTGCCACAGTAACCCCCACAACTGAGGGTGCAGGACTCACTTGAATTGGTTGCGCCAGTCCTTGGACAGATGACCGCGGTCAACGAACCAAGCCTCCAGCTCCTTCAGTTCGCCGCGCATCTGCCGCCCCTGTTCAGCAAAGAGTCTAGCCGCTGCTCGCTTCTCTTTGGTAAAGCGACCGTGCTTGATTTTAGCCTCTGTGAGTCGCGCAAGGCCGTCCTTGGTCCTTGGGCCAGTGGAAGCCCCTCCATGGAGCTTACAGCGGCCCACAGGGAGTCTGGCGGGACGCTGGCACAAGGTCCCGCGACGGGTCCGGGCCTCGCACCGAATACCCTGCCAGTTTGGGCCGTAGAGCCATGGTTTGGGGTTGGCTTTCATTGTGCTCACATATCATCGGTTTATGGGGTTTTATTATACCCCATATTGGATGGCTTTGCTAGGCATGCGTGACTTGGTCCACGGACCTCGGTCCGAGCAAAACTAAACAATGCCGATTGGGCTCAGGCAACGCCATGGGCAGGTCGACGGTGCGTGATCCAATGCCCACGGTCCTTGGCTCCGTGTCTTAACGTTAGGCATTGGGCTAAAGCGGGCATTTAATCAATTTGCAGCGAAGGGCTTCTTTGAGCCCATTATGTGAGTTCGGTTTTCCTGCTGCGTGCGCTCGCCGCGTGGAAAGTGCTGCAACTGCTAAAATTATGGTGTCGCAACGCGGCGTGAAAACCAGCCAATCATGTATAGTGCAGCGAGGATAAAAGGTCTAGCTGACAGACTGCGAGTCCAAGCCAACTTAAACCTACAAATATCCAATGTGCGCTAGAGACTCTTGCGAAACCAAGCAGCTTAACACCTAGCGATGCATTTGCCGTTTACGATTTCGGGTGCGATGCGTCTCCTCTTCCGAACCATCATGATAGGTACCGAACCACTTATCCCAAGGCATTTCGGCATTGCCATAGTTGCACTCGTAATATCGGTGATGCAGTTGGTGAAAGAACGCACCAAGCAGCAGGGCTTGTCGATCCCGCGTCCAGATCGCCTCGTATCCTGAATGCGAAGAGGCAGCACCCAGCATCAGCCAATAGCCCAGAAACAGCATATGTACCGGATGGCTTGGCAGGACGAAAACAATCAGGATCGCGCTGAGATATGCCAAGGCTTCGACGGGGTGCATCGACATGCCAGACCACGGACCGGTATTGACGTTCCGGTGATGCACCGAATGGACATGTTTGTAGATCGCGGGCTGATGCAAAATGAGATGCACGACGTAAAAGTGGAAACTCTGCCACAAGGCAAGCAGCGGAAACAGCAAAACGAGCCAGACGGGATGCGCGCTAAACGACAAGGTTCCGATCAATCCGTTGGCGTAGGACCAGCGCAGGAAACACTCCAAAACTGAAAGACTAGTGGCGCCAAACACCATAGAATAAAAGATGTTGTCCCATGTCTGGTAGCCAAATGCGAACAATGCGTTCTTGCGTTTGAAATAGGGGCGTGGGTCGTATTTCAGCAATTTGCCCTGCCCGTCGATCCCGTAGAACCAGTGGTGTAGGCCTCCGGCAACGATGCCCAGAAACATCCAGTTGCGTAAAAATACCCATGCCACCCAGCCAAAGCCGAGGCTTGCTTGCTCTGGTCCTACTGGTTGCAGCCAGAAGGCAACAAGAAAGGCGAGCATCAGAAAGATCGAGCGGTCCGAGAACTGTAGCCAGTTTTGCCACACCCATTTCGCCAGGGCGGCAGGTTTGGGCGGCCACAGCCAATAGGGTGCGTGCTTGACCGGTAGTTCCGGATGCCAGTGCCATTCACGGCTCATTGGTTCGGTGTCGGTTTTCTTCGTCATCTAGGCTTCACCTTGTTGGCATACTGAATACTACCCTGTCTGAATGTCAGTGCGTCTTATCTAAGAGCGACGTCCAGCACCCTGCAAACTGCCTTTCTTCTTGTTGGTGGGTAGATGTTGCAGAAAATACTATTGAGCGATTGAAAACAGCGAGGTCTGCGGAACATCGTTGTTGCGAGGCGCAGTTTCATAAACCAAAATTATCTTGACAAGGTGCGGGTTCTCGCAAACCTGATTCAGGACAGTCCATAAAGGTAATGAAAACCAAATGCAGGTTAGTGTTCGCGACAACAATGTCGATCAAGCTCTTCGGGTTTTGAAGAAAAAGCTACAGCGCGAAGGCGTATTCCAAGAAATGAAACTGAAACAACATTTCGAAAAACCGTCTGAGAAAAAGGCGCGGGAAAAGGGCGAAGCAATCCGCCGTGCCCGCAAACTGGCGCGAAAAAAACTGGAACGCGAAGGGTAACCAATCGTCCTTCTGATGAGTGTTTCATTGCTGATTGATCAGGACCGCACTGGCGGACAGACCGGTAACGCATGCGAACCGTAGAGAGGGCGGCCCTTGATGTCATCGTTTGGGGGATCAAACTTGCGCAATATCTCATCCCGTGGCGTGTCGCTTAGGATCACTCGGATATAATTTTGTAGGACCTTCGACAGAGATGCGCGCCTGTCCAAGCCTTGGGTGCAGCTTATTCGCTAAAACCCAAGCCATGAGCAGCCCTGCGCCACCCGCAACGAAGACGCCAGAGATTGGCGAAACCAGTAAGACCAGCCATGCAGCACCAGGCGTCAGGATACCCGACACATCGCGGAAGCTGGAATATATTGCGGACATTTCTGTACGCTCTGATGGCTTGACGGCAAGCAAGAAAGTCAGACCGGCGCACACGTCCAACAAGATCAGGAAAAAGGAACCAGCCATCAAGCAAACAACAGCAATCGGCGGAGTGCCATGTGGCGCGCCAGCCACCAGGAACAAAAGCCCGGAGATCAAGAACCCAACCCTCACGGCCTTCTTGACGGACCTGCGCTGTATGAAACGGAACATCAAAGGTGTAAGGAAGAGTGCGCCATTTGAAATCGAAAGCGCGATCCCGCCCAACTGTTCGCCCAATCCGTTTTCGAGGGCATAAATCGGAAGATACACGACATAGACCCACCATCCGCATGATCGGATCACGGCGAAGGTCCAACCTGTAATCAGACGCGGTTGTTCTGCAAATCTTCGAAAGTAAGCGAAGGGATTGGCGGGCGCTGCCCGGCTTTTGGTGATCAACTTCCCATCTCCAAGGCGCATTACGAGAAAGACAAGAAGCATCGTCAACGCAGCGCTGGCTGCAATTAAGAATGGTGCTGGCCGCCACCAACTATATAGAAACACACCCAACGCAGGGCCAACCGTCCATCCCAATGCACTGTAGAAAAGCCGCGATGTTTCCAGCTTTCCCAGCTCTATTTTCGATACATAATCAAGCACATATGCGCTGAAGCATACAAAGGTTGTAACTGTAGCAAAGGTCGTGAACGAAAGCCCCACAACAACTGCAGTAGGGGCTTCAAAGCACGCCAGTAGCGCTCCGATTGCAAACATTATTGTACCGGCAGCGTAGACCCACCGTCGCGGTACATAGCGAATAAGATACGGAACCAATAAGCCAATCATCAGTGAGCTCAAACCAATGAAGAAGTAAACTTTGGACACGACGCCAACATCTTGCAGGGCTCGGTAAATTATAAGAGGAAACACCGAAATCAGTATGCCTCTGGCTATCGCTTCAGTTCCCGCCAAAACGGCGAAACCGCGAACGCTAGGCGCAGGTGCATGGCAAAGCCATTCTGGGATACGACGTTCGTGCATCAGAGCTACTCATCTGGATAATTCCATAAATGACAGGCCTCGTGTTGCTGTGCATTTCCAGTTGCGACGCAATGTCGTTTTTCCACAAAACCCTCTTTCCTACAGTATGCCGAGGCACCGAACAGACGTCGTTGAATGTAGTCGTATTTTGCCTTTTTGGTCGAAAACGTGACAGCGCTTTACAGGAATCCTGTCGAAGCTACCCAAGACAACGGCAAATGGTGGCCAAAATGATGGGCGTTCACTCTATCGAAGGCGGGTTCACACCCGAAGAATGTGATGAGATTGTCATCGCAAAGACTGTGGCCCCTGCGCGAGAAGCGTTGCTTGTCGGTCAAAACCGCGATCACAATCTACGCCGCTCTGACTTGGTGTGGCTGGATGAAGTCGACGGCATGGGATGGGTCATGGACCGGCTTATCGACGTCGTCCGAAAATCGAATAGGGATCGGTTTGATTTTGATCTGCAAGAATTTGCAGAAAGCCCGCAAATCGCAACTTATGAAACGACGGAAGGCGGGCATTTCAAATGGCATTCGGACATTGGTGATGGGCCAGTTGCGCGTAAACGCAAGCTAACTTTGGTCGCCCAACTCAGCAAACCCGGAACCTATGACGGGGGTGATCTGGAAGTGATGCCCGGTGCGCATATCGTTGGGGCCAGTCGTGCACAGGGTTGCGTCACCATCTTTCCAAGCTTTCATTTGCATCAAGTGACGCCCGTGACCAAGGGCACTCGCCATTCATTGACTGTCTGGGCCCACGGTCCGGCATTTCGATAATTACAAGAGGGGGCTTGGTCACATACTCGACGTGAACCTGCCGAGAAAAAAAGGTCTTTTGCGCCAGTGACACAAATGTCGGGTTTTGAGCGGGGTTATTTTGAAGGTTACAGCTCCAAACGTTCTTTGGGGCAATAACTCATTCTAGAGGAGTGTAGGATGGATGAATTGGATGTGGACGCGCTTCGGATTTTGAAAGCTGTTGCAGAGGAATATGGGAAGGTTTTGACCCTTGACGCTGTCGATGAAGTTGATGTTTGGTCAATCGATGAACTCGTGAGATACGGGTTAATCAGCGTCCGACAGCTTCACAACGCTGATGAGTTGACGCTGACGAACGAGGGTGAATGGTATCTGGAGAACCTACTGGGTGAGTAAAAAAGCAAGTTTTCTGTCTTTTCAGAAGTGGCAGCGTATTTTTTGGACCAGTCGTTAAGGTGGATCACATGACTAAGGAACTGATCTAGAATGAAAATCCGAAAACCCATTCGCCTGAATTCAAAGCCTAGGTAGCGTTTGAAGCAAGTCGCGAGGAGAGCTAAAAGCACACCCTTTTTAGTATTCAGCCTCAGTCAATAAAACAGCGGCCAAGCCCGACAAGACCTTCTGCATTATGACGAAATTCGGCTTTTTGGACAGGGTCTCTTCGTCCATGTACAAACCACGGTTGACCTCAATTTGAAGGCTATGGCGTCCTTCGGCAGGCCGACCATGGCGGCGGACCAATTCAAAGCCTTTGTAAGGATCATTGATCGAAACCGTGAACCCGCAATTGCGCAAATAATTCACCACACATTTCAGTATTCTAGGGGCACAAGTCGTGCCCTCTCTGTCACTAACGACAAAATCCGGACGCGGCACCGCACCGTCCTCGGTTGTGCGGTCCCCCATGCTGGCCATTGAGTGGCAATCTATGTGAAGCACGCACCCGTGACTTGCATGCGCGGCGTCGATCAGATCAGCCAAGGCCGCATGATAGGGACGCCAGTACTCCACGATCCGCTGCGAAACCTCTGCCACGGACAATTTGCGATCATAGATCGGCCCAAGCGCCTTCATGTCCTTCCAGATCAACCCAACCCCGCGTTCCAGAGTCTTGGATGTTGGGTTGATTGCATGCGGCCATTCGGCATCTAACATCGTCACGTCTATGTCGTCTTCGTTGCGGTTGGGATCAATGTAGCTGCGCGGGAACAACGCATGCAGCAACGTCGCACCGTGATCGGTGACCCCAGAAAATAGCTCTTCTACATGGGCGTCCTCAGAGCGCCTGAGGATCATGCGGTCAATCGAATGGCCAAAATCATCGGGGTAGATCGAGCCGGAGTGCGGACTGTCAAAAACCAAGGACTTTGGCGTTCCTTGCGGGCGGTGAATGCGAAATGCGTCGGTCATGTCTGGTCCCAGAAGTGGCAGGAGGCATGCCGGCCTTCAGAAATTTTTTGAAGCTTAGGAGCCTCAGTGCGGCAAATTTCCTGTGCCAGAGGGCAGCGGGGGTTGAAGTGGCAACCGGGGGGCGGGTCAAGGGGCGATGGTATCTCGCCTATGATAGGTTCAAAGACCCTTTGGCGTTGATCCAGTCGCGGGGCCTCGGCCAGCAGTGCTTTGGTGTAAGGGTGGCGGGGATTTGCGAAAATTTCTTCCGTTGGCGCGCTCTCGACGATACGGCCCAAATACATGATAGCGACGCGGTCTGCGATATGCTCCACGACGCTCAGATCGTGACTGATAAACAAATACGTCAACCCAAGCTCTGTCCGCAAATCCATGAAAAGGTTAATAACCTGCGCTTGGATCGACACATCTAGGGCAGCGATTGCTTCGTCACAGACCAGGAATTTCGGTTTCACGGCAAGCGCACGCGCGATGCCAATCCTTTGCCGCTGCCCGCCAGAGAACTGATGCGCGTAGCGTTTCTTGAGCGATGGATCGAGACCCACCTTTTTCATGACATCATCAACATAATCGGATGTCTCCGCAGCACTCACCAGCCCGTGAATGCGCGGGGCCTCACCGATGATATCCTCAACGCGCATGCGTGGATTAAGGCTGGCAAAAGGGTCTTGAAAGATCATCTGAATGGCGAGCGTCGCTGCCCGTTTATCGGCGGCGTTCATGTCAGACAGGTCGCGCCCCTCGAACAGAATGCTGCCGTCGCTGGCCTCGTGAATACCCGCAACAACGCGGCCAAGCGTGGATTTGCCACAGCCGCTCTCGCCCACCAGACCCAACACCTCGCCCGGCGCGATTGCCAAATCGACATTATCAACGGCGTGAACGGTTTCCTCGCGGATGTTCGCACCAAGTTTTTGCGCCAATTTTCCCGCTATATCGAGGCGTTTGGTAAAGCGTTTCGAGACGCCAGAAATTTCAAGAATGGGGTTTTTCATACGCGCCCTCCACCCGAATGTGGGTTAAAGCAGCGCAAACTGCGGCCGTCATGATCCTCAACGGAGGGTTCCATTGCACAAGCATCGGTCACGTTCTGGCAGCGCGGCGCAAAGGCGCATCCTTGCGGGAGTGCAAGCATATTGGGGGCCATACCTTCGATTTGAAACAGGCGCTGTCCGCGTTTATTGGCCGAAGGAACCGATCCTAACAGCCCAACGGTGTAGGGATGCAGCGGGCGGTCAATGATGTCATCCGTGCCACCTTGTTCCACGATCCGACCTGCGTACATCACGGATATTCGGTCGGCGAGGCCTGCAACCACAGCCAGATCGTGGGTGATCCAGATCATCGCAGTTCCCGTGCGCCGTGTCAGGTTTTGCGCCTCATGAATGATTTGCGCTTGGATGGTCACATCAAGGGCCGTCGTGGGTTCATCGGCAATAATCAGGTCGGGCTTGTTGAGAAAGGCAGTTGCAATGGCGACCCGCTGGCGCATGCCCCCTGACAATTGGTGCGGATAGGCACGCAAGCGTTCTTCGGGCGACGGGATACCAACCAGCCCCAGTGCGTCACGGCAGCGTTCCCAAGCGGTTTGATGGTCGACGGGTTCATGTGCCGTTATCGCTTCAATCATCTGGGTGTCGATCCGTAAAACGGGATTAAGCGTCATCATCGGGTCTTGGAAAATCATCGCAATACGGTTGCCACGCAGCTTTTGCAGACTGCTCTCCGAGGCATTTGCAATCTCGGTTCCGTTGAACTTGATCGAGCCTTCGATGATGCGACCAGGCGGATCAATCAGGCCAAGAATCGAAAAACCGGTGATTGATTTACCAGAGCCACTTTCCCCGACAAGTCCCATAATTTCGCCTTTGCCGACCGAGAAATCGACACCGTCTACTGCTTTCACAGCGCCTGCGCGGGTTAAGAAGTGCGTGCGCAGGCCTTTGACTTCCAGCGTCGCGCTCATTTCTTCATCCTCGGGTTCAAGACATCGCGCAGATGGTCGCCGACAAGGTTGATCGAAACGACCGTCAACAGCAGCGCAAGGCCGGGGAAGAAGGAAATCCAGTATCGTCCTGACATCATGTATTCAAAGCCATTGGCAATGAGCACACCTAGGCTTGGTTCGGTTTGTGGCAGGCCGACACCAAGGAACGACAGCGTGGCCTCAAGCGAGATCGCGCTTGCCGTTTGAACGGTGCCCACAACAATCAGGGGGGCCATGCAATTTGGCAGGATATGGCGGAAGACAATGCGGGTTTGTGACAGGCCCAGACATTGCGCCGCCTCGACGTATTCCTTGCGCCGCTCGACAAGGGCCGTTCCACGCACTGTTCTGGCGAAATAGGCCCATTGCGCGATCACAAGTGCCAGAATGATGTTCTCAATACCCTTCCCAAGGATCGCGATGAGCATCAAGGCTACCAGTGAGGCTGGAAAGGACAGCTGCAAGTCGACGATGCGCATGATAATGTTCTCTATACGCCCGCCTGCATAAGCCGCGACAAGGCCGACCACGGTACCGATGATCAAAGCGATAACGCCGGATGCGACACCAACAGACAGCGATATCCGAAGCCCGTAGAGAATGGCCGAATACAAATCACGCCCCGATCCGTCCGATCCCAGCCACATCGTATAGCCCGTATAGGCCATTGAGCCCGGTGGCAGGCGGCCATCAAGTACGTCAACTTGGCCCAGATCATAAGGGTTCTGTGGCGTTATCCACGGTGCTAAAATGGCCAGCAGGATGATGGTCACAAGTGCCACAAACGCAACACCTGCAATCCTGCTTTCAAAGAACTCCGAGACGAAGCGGCCGAATGGTGTCTCTACCTTGGGCGGGGTGGTGAGGTTTATGTCCGTCATTTGTTTTGATCCTGTAGCCGGACCCGAGGATCAAGAATGGAATATAGAATATCAACCAGCAGGTTGATCACGACAAAGAACAGCACCATCACCATCAGGTAGGCAACGACAACTGGGCGGTCGAGTTGTAGGATGGCATTGATCAGCAATTTGCCCATACCGGGCCAAGCAAAGATCGTTTCTGTCACGACGGAAAAACCGATCAAGCTGCCAAATTCGAGGCCCATAACTGTGACAACGGGGATCATGATGTTCTTCATGACATGCACGAAGATGATGCGTTTGGTGCTTAGACCCTTGGCGCGGGCGAACTTGACGTAATCCTGACCCATTGCCTCGCGCACACCGGCGCGGGTCAACCGCACTGCGAGCGAGATTTTCAGAAGTGCGAGGTTCAGCGCGGGCAGGAATATGTGGCTTAGCCCGTCTAAAGTTAGAAGGCTGGTCTCAAATCCCAACACCGAAACCGTATCGCCGCGACCTGTTGCGGGTAGCCAGCCCAATTCAAC
>Ga0233444_10003791_pt1 | contig 14775 bp, 12 predicted proteins | sample SI_124_October20_6_FD_182792 | JGI IMG/M metagenome (GOLD analysis project Ga0233444, IMG submission 182792) | Seawater microbial communities from Saanich Inlet, British Columbia, Canada - SI_124_October2016_10_MG | ecosystem: Environmental > Aquatic > Marine > Inlet | place: Canada: British...
GGGATTTGGAATGGCAGGAATTGGAATGTCAGTAATGCACGATGCCAATCATGGAGCTTACTCGAAGAATAAAAAAATAAATAATTTCTTTGGTTTTTTCATCACGTTTTTAGGTGGTAATTATATCAATTGGAGAATACAACACAATGTATTACATCATACCTACACTAATATTTCTTCTATGGATGAAGATTTAGATTCTGGGGTGCTCTTTAGATTTTCACCAGATCAAAAATTAAAAAAACACCACAAATACCAACATCTGTATGCTTGGTTTCTGTATGGTCTTATGACCATACAATGGTCTTTCGAAAAAGATTTTCTGCAGCTAATAAGGTACCATAAGAATGGGCTTTTAAAAATTCAAAAAAGAAATTTCACCAACCAAATGGCACTACTTATTTTTTATAAAGTCATTTACTATGCTTATGCCTTAGTTCTTCCTCTTATTTTCTTAGACAATTGGTGGTTGGTTCTTGTAGGATATTTCACAATGCATTACACTGCGGGTCTTATTTTATCTGTTGTATTTCAATGTGCGCATGTAATGGAGCCTAACGATTTTAATTCTCCAAATGAGAGTAGAGTAGTGGATAAAAATTGGTTTGTTCACCAATTAAATACTACTTGTAATTTTGCTATGAACTCTAAACTACTTTCTTGGTTTATTGGAGGTCTGAATTTTCAAATCGAACACCATCTTTTCCCTAATATCTGCCACATACATTACAAAAAAATTAGTAAAATAGTTCAGTCTACAGCACAGGAATTTAATGTTCCTTACAACTCTTACAAGAATATGTTCTCGGCTGTTCGTAGTCATTACAAATTCTTAAAACATTTAGGTTCTTACAAAATGGCATAAAACATTGAACAAAAAAAAAGTTAAGTTAAAACAACATTTATTTGTATAAAATTTAGAAATTATCTCAACTGTCAAAAACATAAAGTTCGATACAACAAAACCTGAATTTGTTAAGGTTTTAAGAAAAAGAGTCAACTCTTATTTCAAAGAAAACAATATTTCTAAAAATCATAATGCAGCTATGATATTTAAGACATTTTTCATGATGGCTATTTATATTGTTCCTTATGTACTTATTTTGACACTAAATCTTTCTTCTCCTATTATATTATTACTTTGGGCCCTTATTGGTTTTGGAATGGCAGGTATTGGAATGTCTGTAATGCACGATGGAAACCACAATGCATATTCTAAAAATATGACTGTAAATAAATGGATTGGTTACTTTTTAAATATTTGTGGAGGTTATGATTTAAACTGGAGGATTCAACACAATGTTTTACACCATACCTACACCAATATTATTGGAATGGATGAAGATGTGGATGCAGGTATCATACTTAGGTTCTCTCATGATCAAGAGAAAAAAACTTTACATAAATTCCAGCATATTTATGCTTGGTTCGTTTATGGTTTATTAACTATTTCATGGTTGGTAAGCAAAGATTTTATCCAGCTAATTAAGTACAATAAAAAAGGTCTATTAAAATCTCAAGGAATTTCTTTTACAAAAGCATTATTTTCCCTACTGTTTTGGAAAGTTATATATGTGTTTTTAATTCTAATTTTACCAACTTTAGTTACTGGCAATCTTGGAATTAATATAGCTGGTTTTTTCATTATGGAGTTTATTGCTGGTTTTTTCTTATCAACTGTCTTTTTGTGTGCTCACATTGTTGATCAAACAGAATTTCCTTTACCTAATAATGATGGAATGGTTGAGAAAAATTGGTATGTTCATCAGTTAGAAACTACAGCCAATTTTTCAAATTCTAAGTCTTTTTTCTCTTGGTTTATTGGTGGATTGAATTACCAGATTGAGCATCATTTATTTCCAAATATATGTCATGTCCACTACCATGATATATCTAAAATTGTTAAGAAAACGGCAGAAGAATTTAATTTGCCGTATCATGCGAGTAACACTTTTATTGGCGCATTAAAGCATCATTTCAGTCATTTAAAAACTATGGGTAGAGCCTAATAATTTTTAATACCTTTAATTACATTTTTGTATTTTTTAATCATCTTATCTCTTAAATCTAAATCATTACCCCTTTTTTTGCCGTTTGTATAAGTATTCTTTATGCTTCTTATATCTGTACTGTAAATTATAGTATTTAATAAGTTTTTCTCTGAAGAATTGTAGATTAAAGGATGGTTATGGTCAATTTCTAAAAAATCCAATGAAGCTCCAATTTCAAAATAATCTGATTTTTTATTTCCCATTGCTTTATGACCATTCTTATAAATAGCTTGTAATGCAATCTCCCCAGAATTTGCAGATTTAGAATTTTTAAAAGTATCTCGTTTATTGGATTTAAGTCTGTTGGTATAGTCAAGTAACCTTATTTCTTCAAACGGAGACAAACCCACATTGCTATCACTTCCTATACACCAATTACCTTCTTGCTCTTGATATAAATTATAATTAAAAATTCCATCTGCAAGATTTCCTTCAGTAATAGGACATAAAACAACATTTGAGTTGTTAGAGGTTATTAACTTGGTTTCTTTTTCTGTTAAATGAGTTGCATGTATTAGATGGTGATTTTTGCCAATTTTAAAATTACTGTAAAGCCATTCAACAGGTGTGGTTCCAAGATACTTCTTAGATTCATCTACTTCCTTTAATTGTTCAGCTATATGAAGATGAAATGGATATTTGTCTTTATTATAATCGTTTATTTCTCCAAACATCTTTTCATCAACAGCTCTTATAGAATGTACTCCAATTCCAATATTGCTTTTATATTTTTTTACAGTTTCTAAAGTCTTTTCAAAAAGGTGAATATATTCTTCTGAACTATGGCTAATAAATCTTTTTTGTTCAGGTTCGTATTTTTTATAAAAACCTCCTCTGTTATAAAATATTGGAATGAGTGTAATATGAATACCTACATCCTTAGCTGCTATTAGTAGCCTTTCTCCTAGTTCACACACATTGGAATATTTACTTCCATTTTTATCGTGGTGTAAATAATGAAATTCCACTACACTAGTATATCCATTTTTTAACATTTCACTGTACAGCATAGAGGCAATTACTTGTAAGCTGTCAGGATCAATATTAAGCGCTAAATTGTACATTTCATTTCTCCAAGTCCAAAAGTTAGAAGATCTACTTTCAGAGTGATTTTCCGTTAATCCAGCCATTGCATATTGAAATGCATGAGAGTGAGCATTTGGAATTCCGGGAATAGCCAATTGTACTTTAGTTTCATAATCTGTCCCATCAAAGTTTTCTATAATTTCTTCGATTTTCCCATTATTGTCTGTAGAAATCTTTATATTTTTCTTCCAGCCTTCTCGGATTAATATTTTTTTAAAGTAGAATTTCCCCATTATAATTGATCAATTAGTTCTTGGAATGTTGATTTTAGTAATTTTTGAATTTTATTTGCTTTGTTTTGGTCGTAAATAGTCTCCTTTTCTGACATATATAAATCTTTAGACATTTCTAATTGAATAGAGTTAATTCCTTTGCTAGGATTACCATGAAATCTTGTAATATAACCTCCCTTGAATGGATGGTTCATTTGAACTTGGTAATCTGATTTTTTTAAATTGTCAAAGGCAATTTTAGTTAATTCTTTTTGACAGGACTTGTGGTCGTTATTACCAATAATTAAATCGGGAAATTTAGTAGGATTTATGGAAGGAACAAATCTTTTAATGGAGTGACCATCCCATACAATCACTTTAGAATGGTTCTTTAAAAACTTATTAATTAAACTATTAAGAAAAATATGGTATGGAGAAAAGTAGGATTTAATTCTAGAGGAAATTTCTTTTTGATCTGGTTGACAGTTGTCATTGTAAATATTTTGTCCATTAAAATTGGTAATGGGACAGATGGAGGTTATAATTCTACCATCATTGTACAAAGGATGATTATTGGGGTCTCTATTTAAATCAACGATCCATCTATGGTAATTTGCCAAAACTGTTGTAATGCCCATTTTAGGTGCAAAATCATAAAGTTTATCCAAAAACCAATCGGTATCTTCTTTTAGTTTAAGTTGTTTTTTATTAAAAAAAGCTAATTTTTCATTTGGGATTGATGTTCCACTATGGGGAATACTTAATATGAAAGGAATTTCTTTTTTGGCAGGACTAATAACTTTAAAAACATTCATATTTACTTAAGTATTTCAAAATTTTAACAAACATTGGAAATATATACTACTTAATTCACATTTCAAAAACTTAAATTAATATATATTTAACATAAAATTTTATTAATGTATAAATCTGATGTTGAAGCAGCCGATGCTTTTTTAGAAAAATTTAAGACTCTTAAGACAGAAATTTCAAAAGTAATAGTTGGCCAAGAAGAGGTGATTGATCAAATTCTAATAAGTGTATTTTCCAAAGGTCATGCTTTATTGGTTGGCGTTCCTGGATTGGCAAAAACCTTAATGATAAATACTATAGCAGAGTGTATGGGGCTTTCTTTTAACAGAATTCAATTTACGCCTGATTTAATGCCTTCTGATATTATAGGCGCTGAAATATTAGACGAATCTAGAAATTTTAAATTTCTAAAAGGCCCTGTTTTTGCCAATATTGTCCTTGCCGATGAAATCAATAGAACTCCTCCAAAAACCCAAGCTGCTCTACTTGAAGCAATGCAGGAAAGAAGTGTTACAGTTGCGGGAAATAATTATAAGTTAGACAATCCTTTTTTTGTTTTAGCAACTCAAAATCCAATAGAGCAGGAGGGAACTTATCCATTGCCAGAGGCCCAGTTAGATAGGTTTATGTTTAATATTTTAGTGAAATATCCAAGTTTTAAGGAGGAATTATCTATTATCGAGGGAACTACAGGGTCAATTTCTAAAAAAGTTGAAAAAGTGATTTCTGCTCAGGAAATTATCTATTTTCAAGATTTGGTTAAAAAAACACCTATTTCTGCCAATGTAGTAGAGTATGCTGTTAAACTAGCAGTACAGACTAGGCCAAATGAATCTATGGCAACAGAAGATATTAAAAAATATGTTTCCTGGGGAGCAGGTCCAAGAGCTTCACAGTTTTTAGTTCTTGGAGCAAAATGTCATGCTTTGGTAAATGGTAAATACTCTCCTGACATTGAAGATGTTAAAGCTGTAGCAAAACCAATATTAAGACACAGAGTGGTTAAAAATTATATTGCGGAAGCTGATGGAATGAGCGTAGATGGAATTATTGAAAATTTACTTTAATTACCACTCAAATAAATAGGTTACTACTTTACTCATCCATGGATTTGATTTGCTTTTTTTAATAAGTTCATCCTTTAATTCTTTTTCTGTACTAAAATTTTTGATTTTAATCTCTGAAACAAGTTCATCCACATTTTGATACTTCTCCTGTACTAATTTTGCGAAATAGACAACTCCGCCGTCTTCTGTAGCTAATCCAAGAATAGTTCCTGGTAATCCATTAAAAGTTTCAGGACCAGTAGATGGTATAAGTTGATCTGTGTACCAAGCATAAATTCTAGAACTGTCATTTTTATTCCATATTGCTCTTCTACAGCTGTATCCAGCAATATTTCTTTTTCTTTCCGTAATCTTCCAGTCTCTTTCAACTATAATGTCTTTTACAACTTTACTTTCTCCAAAAAGGGTATAAACACATATCCTTTCTTCTTTTTCAAAATCTTGGACAACTGTGTTTTTGGAGGTGGCCCAATCTGTTTTAGAAGGAACAGCTGATTCTAACGGTAGAAAAATAGATTTTTCAGGAGTGAAATGTAAGTTAAATCTATCTATTTTGACTTTTTCTCCTCTTAACCATCTTTGAGATTCTGGTGAATCGTATTTTTTTAAAAGATTGGTTTTTCTTTCAAAAAGTATAACTCCATGGGTAATTTGTCCATTAGAATATTGAATGTTAAACAAAAAAATAAAAGTTATTAAATATTTAATGAAATGATTCATCTTGAGATTTTGTTTTGTTGTTATTGAACTTATAGGTTAGTCTTGCTAAAAAGTATCTAGAAATAATGGTTGTTTTATTGTCAATAATAATATTGTTTTGAATCAATCTTTGTGCAATTATATTTTGGTTAAGAATGTCATTCCCTTCTATAGATAGAATTAGGTTTTCTCTTTTATTAAATCTTTTTTCCAAGGAGAAATTAATAATCAAAAAATTAATATCGTATCCATCTGATAGCTGTGAGTTAACGGTATATCCTGTTTCAGAAAAGAAAGTCATTTTCCAAGGTAACTCGATTTCTGTGTCTAAAAAATAGTATTGGGTAATGAATGGTTGGCTAACTAAGTTAAGGCTGTTAGTGGGCTTAGAATAGCTTATTTCTGCACCAATTTGAAAAAAAGTAGAATCAGTATCCCATTCCAAAGAGATTTCATTGGATTGAGAAAGGGTAGTGGTAGTGTTTTTTAGTTTATCAATTATACTATTAGTAACGTTGTAATTTGAAGAATTATTCAAATTAATTCCTAATGGAGTATTACCAATTGGAATTTTCCCCCCTACATAAAGGGACGCAAACTCATTTGCACTAGAATCCATATTTACAGTTTTGGATATAGTTCTTCCAAAATTATCGTAAGATATTTCATTAGAGAATGGATTCATTACCCTCCTGTAACTTAAGTTAGACCATATGTAGCTTCCTGTTAATCCTTTCCAATGGTTGTAAGATACGTTCAGTTGGTGAGAGTAGTCTGGTCTTAAATCCGGATTTCCCTCAACTATCTTATTTGGGTTTGAATTATTTTGGACAGGTTGTAATTGATTTAATGAAGGTTGTCTAGAGTTGGTTCGGTAATTAAATCTAATTCGTTGAGAGTTGTTAAATTTATGTCTGTAATTTATTTGAGGAAGAAGGTCCCAAAAATTTAATGAATCCGTGAGCGGATTATTGTTGATGTCAAAGCTTCTTAACTGTACATTTCTAACGTATCCACCTATTTTTAGTCGGTCTTTTTTATATCGATAAACCGAGTATAATCCTGCTCTGTTGGTCAATTTAAAATTGTCAAAATAATTTGAAAATTGGTTGTCTAAAATGTCATATTCTTCTGAAATTAAATTTTTGTTAAAAGTCTCTCTATCCTGGTTACCAAGATTTACTTTATACAAATGTTCTAGGTCAATGCTCCATTTTTTACTAATTGGTTCTCTAAAAAGAAATTGGGATTTATAGTTTTCAGATTTAGATAAAAATTGTTGACTCTGATCAATAGTATCATTGGAAGTGATATTTAAAAAATATTCATTTTCTGTTTTATTAAATTGGGTTTCATCATTTTCCGATTGACTATAGACAAAAGCATACTTTAGTAATCTATCTTTTTTCTTGAACTCTCTCTTTAGCCTAAGCTCAGTTTGAAAATTATAACTTTCAGATTGATGATCTTGTTGAACAATTGAATTAGAATTAAGGATATTATCCTCTGATATAAATGCATTTTTTAATGTATCTATGTTGCTATTTTTTGAAGTACTGTAGCTAGGTAAAATATCAAGTGTTGTGGCGCTGTCTAGTTTTATCTCAATTCTTGCATTGATAAGTTGATCTACATTTTCTTGATTAGAAGAATTTCTTTCTTCCACATAAAAAGTAGTATCTCGTAGTTGGTATTGTAAATTCCTATCCGACCTTGCCTCTAAAGAAGATTGGTTATAGGTATAGTTGAATCCAATTTTTACTTTTTTTCCAATTTTGTCTGAAAAAAATACTCCAGATTTTAAAGTTTGCGGAATTCCATTGTTATTATATAAATTGGATCCTCCCCACCATCCACCTCGGTTGTCGTCACTAAAAAAATTCCCATTATCCGTGCTAAGTCCATACTTCTTGATATCACCATATCCGAAATTAGCTCTTGGGGTATTGGATGCTAAAGAAAAAATAGAAAGTTTAAAATCTTTATTAAATTTATTGAATAGGAATTCTCCCTCATAGAAGTTGCTAAAATCTACTCCACCTGAAGCTCTTCCAAAATATCCTTTTTTAGCATCTTCTTTCAATCTTAAATCCATTACTTGGATGGTTTCCTCTGCAGTTTCGTCAGAATCTGTGTTCTCTTCTTCATAAATTTCAACACTTTCAATACTTTTTGCACCTAGATTTTTAGTTGCTATGGTAGGATCGCTTCCAAAAAACTCATCTCCATCTACCAATACTTTATTTACTTCTCTACCCTGAGAGGTAATAGAACCATTTTTATCTACTTCAACACCAGGTAGTTTTTTTAGTAAGTCTTCTACTACAGCATTCTCTTTTGTTTTAAAGGAATCAGCTAAGAAGACTAATGTATCTCCTCGAAAAAAAACAGGGTCTTTGAAAGCATAAATAGTTACCTCGTTCATCATTTCACTTTTTTCCGGAAGAATGGTATTGCTGAGATTTAAAGATAATCTATCCTTAGATGGGAAAAAGAAAATTATTTTATCGTCATTTTTATGGTGAGAGATAATAATTTCAACAGTGTCAATAGGGGTGTTAAAATAAAATCCGCCATTTTCATCTGTTCTTTTAAAATCAATCATGGTAGAGTCAGATAGTCTTACTAGCATAACAACTGCATCTTTCTTTGAAGAATTATTTAGGGTGTCTAAAACATTTCCAAAAATGGTCATGTTTTGAGCTGTAAAAGTCAATGGAAATACAAGAAAAAATAATAAAAATATTTTAATTAAAACATTTATATTCAGTATTTTGTGTTCTTTCATTTAATTTATTTATTTAACTAATTCTAATTCCTTTACAATACTACCGTAAGCTTCAATATCAGAGCTTATTTTTTCTATTCTAACTTTTTGGATGGTATTAATCATCTTGGGTTTAAATGGTATTTTAACCTTGAGGTAGTTTTCTGAAAATCCTATTAGAAAATTGTCTTCTTTGGATTCCAACAATACTTTACCCACATAGCCTATATTTTCATTGTAAAATTTCATCTTAAGTTTCAGACTCAATATTCTAAGTTGTTTACTTCTTTTTCTTCTTATCTCCATAGGAACAATTTCATTCATTTTAGGAGCATTGGTATTCGCTCTTTCTGAATAGGTAAATACATGTAAATAAGAAATAGGAAGTGATTTTATATAATCAATAGTTTTATTGAATTCTTCTTCAGTCTCACCAGGAAAACCTACAATTACGTCAACACCTACACATGCATGAGGCATTAATTCCTTTATTAATTTTATTCTTGAGGAATATAGGTCTGTATTGTATCTTCTTCTCATTTTTTTTAAAAGGAAATTAGACCCACTTTGAAGAGGAATATGAAAGTGGGGAACAAATTTGTTAGAACTGTTAACAAATTCAATAATTTCTTCGCTAAGTAAATCAGGTTCAATGGAAGATATTCTAAATCTAGAAATGCTATTTAATTCTTCTAATTTATTAATTAATTGATAAAAATTCTCTTTGGTTCCATGTCCAAAATCTCCTAGGTTAATCCCAGTTAAAACAACTTCTTTTACTTCAGAATTTCCTATTTCCTTTGCTTTATCTAAAGTTTGAGAAATTGTACCGCTTCTGCTTTTTCCTCTAGCCAATGGAATGGTGCAAAATGAACAAAAATAATTACAACCATCTTGGACTTTAAAAAAAGATCTAGTTCTGTCTCCAACGCTGTAACCAGGATAAAATGTTTTAACATTTTTGATGGTTTGATTTAGTAGTACTGGCTTTTTTTTCTTTTCAGTATCTTTTAAATAGTTACCAATATTAAACTTTTCTTGAGCTCCTAAAACCAAATCAACCCCTTCTATTCTAGAAATTTCTTCTGGCTTCAACTGGGCATAACAGCCTATAACAACAATAAATGCATTTGGATTATATTTTAGTGCCCTTCTTACGATATTTCTACACTTTTTATCTGCTTGATCTGTAACTGAGCAAGTATTTATTACATAAATATCAGCACCTAATTCGAAATCAATTTTTGCATATCCTTCTTCTTCTAAATCTCTAGATATTGTACTGGTTTCTGAAAAATTAAGTTTACAACCAAGTGTGTAAAAGGAAGCAGTTTTAGAATTCATTTAAATTAACAAGTAAAATATGGCTCGAATTTAAGATAATTTATCATAATTATTTGGAAATTTATCGATATAAATTATATATTTGTTTAATATTTAATCCAAATAATTAAACAAAAATGAGATTCTTAGTATTTATTTTTACAATCTTTAACTTTCTAACTATGTCTTCACAAAAATCTGTTCACGAATTTGAAATTAAAACCATTGATGGTTCCCCCCAAGCATTATCTGATTTTAAGGGTAAAAAAATGCTTATTGTAAATACTGCTAGTGAATGTGGTTTTACTTCCCAATACGAAGCACTACAAAATGTACATAGCAAATATGGAACCGATTTAGTAATTATTGGTTTTCCAGCAAATAATTTTGGTGGTCAGGAGCCTGGCTCTAACAGCGATATAAAAACCTTCTGTTCTAAAAATTATGGGGTTTCTTTTTTAATGGCCAATAAAGTAAGCGTCAAAGGAAAAGACATTGATCCGTTATTCAAATGGCTTAATAATCAGGAAAATCAATCATTTGTTGGAGATATTATGTGGAATTTTGAGAAATATTTAATCGACGAAAATGGTCAATTAATTAAAAGATTTAGAAGTTCTACAAAACCAGATTCAGATAAAATAATATCTCTTCTATAAAAATATTAAGAATTATTAACATACATTAAATTTCTTATTTCTTATATTTAGATAAATTAAATTATGAATAATTTATCTGGAAAAAAAGTACTTATAACCGGAGGAAGCTCTGGTATTGGAAAAGCTACTGCAATTGATTTAGTTGGGAAAGGTGCTATTGTGTCTATTACAGGTAGAGATAAAGCTAAATTAGAAAATGTTGCTAGTGAAATTAATGCAATTCCTATACATCTTGATGTTAGCAAGTACAACAGTATTGCAGTTAAAACTTTAGATGCTTTTCATTCTATGGGAGGAATAGATGTTTTAGTAAATAATGCTGGTATTGGTGAATTTGCAAAATTAGAAGATATAAAAGTAAATCATTTCGAAAGTATTTTTGCAACTAATGTTTTTGGCCTAACAATGTTAACCCAAGAAGTAGTCAAGTTTTTTAAAACCCAGCAATATGGTATGATTATAAATATTGGATCAAGTGCAGCAACAAGCGGATTTCCATCAGGATCAGTTTATTGCGCGTCAAAATTTGCATTAAGGGGATTAACAGAATGTTGGAGACACGAGCTAAGAAGAGATAATATTAGAGTAGTTTTAGTAAATCCTAGTGAAGTTCCTACAGCTTTTAACAACAAACAAAGAGTAGAAAGAGAAGAGCAAGAAAATAAATTAAGTTCTAAGGAGATTTCTCACGCAATAGTTTCTGCAATAAATATGGATAAAAGAGGTTTTATCCCGGAGCTAAACGTATGGGCTACCAACCCATTTTAGTTTTTTCTAAAGGATGGTGATCTAAAATGCTTTGTTTTAGATAGTTCTTGTCTAGGTGTGTATATATTTCTGTTGTGGTAATGGATTGATGTCCCAGCATTTCTTGAACAGCTCTTAAATCTGCTCCTCCCTCAACTAAATGTGTTGCAAATGAATGTCGAAGGGTGTGTGGCGAAACATTTTTTTTAATTCCAGACAACTCAGTTAATCTTTTAATGATTTTAAAAATCATTACTCTCGAGAGTTTTTTTCCATTTTTATTTAAAAAAACATGATCAATAAACTCATTGTTTAGTTTTTGATGAATTCTAACCTCATTTAGATAAACTTTTAAATGTTTGGAGGCAATTTTCCCTAACGGTACGAGTCTTTCCTTATTTCCTTTACCAATTACTCTTATAAAGCCTTCTTTCCAATATATTTCTGAAATTTTTAGTTCAATTAATTCTGTCACTCTTAATCCACATCCATAGAGGACTTCAATAATTGCCAAGTTTCTTTCTCCATCAGCTTTAGAACGGTCAATCTGTTGAACTAACTCATCTACTTCATTTATGGTCAAAAACTCAGGAAGTTTTTTTCCTGTTTTTGGATTTTCTAATAAATCTGAGGGGTTTTCTTCTACAATTTTTTCTAATAGCAAATATTTAAAAAATGATCTTATGCTTGAAATTACCCTTGACTGAGAACGTGCATTAATTTTTTGCTTGTTAAGATGTGATAAATAATTTTGAAAGTCTTGGTAGGATAGTTCATTTATTTTCTTGGTTATTTGCTCATTATTAAAAAAGTCGTTGAGTTTTATTATATCTCTGCAATAGGCGTCCACAGTATTGTTAGAAAGTGATTTTTCTATTTGTAGATAATTTTTGTATCCCCTTATGTAAACGTTCCAAGACATTACACAAAAATAGTTATAATAATTTCTATAATTTATTTTCAAATAATACTTGCTATAAAAATGTTTTTTCTATTTTTGCCCAGCTTATGGAGAGTTGGCAGAGTGGTCGAATGCGGTAGTCTTGAAAACTATTGTGCAGCAATGTACCGGGGGTTCGAATCCCTCACTCTCCGCTTAAAAAAATTAAACCTCGAATATTCGAGGTTTTTTTTTGATTGGAATTATAGGTATTTTTAATTAATATCAAGTCAAAAAAATTAATATTTGCTCATGAAAAAGAGAAATTTATTATTAAGAATTTCTATTGTAATTTTTTCTGTATTTACAATTTTATATCTAATTTTTTCATTTTCTGAAAATGCTAAAATAGGAGAGAAAGCTCCCGAATTTACCACCCAGCTGGTAAATGGTGAAAACTTTTCACTCTCCAATTGTAGAGGAAATTACGTACTGTTGTATTTTTGGGGTTCTTGGTGTGGACCATGTATTAGAAATGCTCCTGAATTAGTTACTATTAGCGAGAAATATAAATCCAAATTTTTTGACAAGAATTCTAAGTTGGAAATTCTTTCGGTTGCCTTAGAAAAAAAAGAAAAAAAATGGAAAAGAGTTGTAAATAAGTTTGGTTTTAATTGGGAATTGCAGGTAGTTCAAATCCATAAAATAGTTTTGAACTCTTCTATTGCCAATAAATATGGTGTTTTAGAAATTCCTTCTAAATTTTTAATTGATCCTGATGGAAATATCGTTCTTTCTAAAACTTCATTTTCAGAAATAGAGCAATACTTAGAAAAAAGATTAATTAAAGTTTAATTACTAGCATTGTGCGGAGCTAATTGCAACTTATTTGTATAATTTCATACTTTTACAAACATGCAAAAACCTTCTATACCAAAAGGAACTAGAGATTTTTCACCTTCTGAAATAAGAAGGAGAAACTTTATTTTTGATATTGTAAAATTAAAGTTTGAAAAATTTGGATTTTCTCCAATCGAAACACCATCTATGGAGAAACTTTCTACACTAACTGGTAAATACGGAACTGAGGGAGATCAATTACTTTTTAAAGTTTTAAAAAGAGGTGCAAAGTTTGATAAAGTTTTAGCAGAATCAAATATTAAAAATATAAAAGACCACGATTTTTCCGATGAAGCATTAAGATATGATCTTACAGTACCATTTGCTAGATATATTGTTCAACATCAAAACGATATTATTTTTCCATTCAAAAGATACCAAATCCAACCTGTTTGGAGAGCAGATAGACCACAAAAAGGCAGATATCGAGAGTTTTATCAATGTGATGCAGATATTGTTGGTTCTGAGTCTTTGGTTTGTGAGATTGAGTTGGTATCCTTAGTTCAAGAAATCCTAAATGAACTAAAACTTAGGGATCACACAATAATGATTAACAATAGAAAAATTTTAGCTTCTTTAATAGAGTCTTGTGATTCAACGGAATATTTTTCTAAAATCACAGTAATTATTGATAAAGTAGATAAAATTGGTCCTGAAAAAGTTATCCAAGATTTAAAAAACTATATTCCAAACCAAAAAATTGCAGAATTATTCGAAGAACTATTTAATCTTTCAGATTCTCCAACAGAAATTCTTCATTGGTTAGAGAATATACTAAAGGATAGCGAATTGGGTCAAAAAGGAATACAAGAACTAAGCTATGTGGTAGAAAGTTGTAAAATTTTGGGGGTGAATAATCTTAAAATAAACCTTTCCTTAGCTAGAGGCTTAGATTACTATACAGGTTCAATTTTTGAGGTGATATTGAATAATAATTCGATGGGAAGTATTGTAGGTGGAGGACGTTACGATAATTTAACAGAAGTTTTTGGTCAAAAAAATCTATCTGGTGTAGGAGTTTCTTTTGGGGCGGAACGAATCTATGATTTAATGAATGATTTAAATCTTTTTCCTGATAATCTTGATACGCCTTCCAAATATATGATTGTAGATAAGTCTGAATCTGCAATTAATGGACTTAAGTTATTGCATTTTTTAAGATCAAAGAATATTCCATGTGTTCTTTATCCAGATAATATCAAATTGAAAAAACAACTTAAATATGCACACTCCAATAAAATACCTATGGTTGTTTTTATTAAGGAAGGTTTTTCTTCAGAAATGAAAGTTGAATTAAAAAATATGGATTCCGGGGAGCAAAAAGAGTATTTGTTAAGTGATATTTTATAATCAAAAATGAAGGAATTAGAATTTATTATATCCCCAGACAAACTTACCTTAACTGATATTAAAAATATTCTTGCTAAAAATCTTAAATTAAAATTATCTAATAAGTCCATAGAAAGAATTAATAAAAACCGAGATTTTTTAGACAGAAAACTAAATAGTAAAGGGCAAGTTTTTTATGGTATTAATACAGGATTTGGTTCTTTATGCAATACGAAAATATC
>Ga0233444_10003794_pt1 | contig 14769 bp, 10 predicted proteins | sample SI_124_October20_6_FD_182792 | JGI IMG/M metagenome (GOLD analysis project Ga0233444, IMG submission 182792) | Seawater microbial communities from Saanich Inlet, British Columbia, Canada - SI_124_October2016_10_MG | ecosystem: Environmental > Aquatic > Marine > Inlet | place: Canada: British...
CGCCAGACATTGACCGATGAAGATGCCGAAGGCCGCCGTGTGTTTCAGCTATGGTGCGAAGCTGAAGGCATGAGTATGGGGTTGGACAAATTGGGAAATATGTTTGCCCGTCGCGAAGGCACTGACCCAACATTGCTCCCAGTGATGATAGGAAGCCATCTCGACACCCAGCCCACAGGTGGCAAATATGATGGTGTCCTTGGTGTTTTAGCGGGACTAGAAATCATCCGAACATTGAATGACACAGGCATCAAAACAAAGCATCCCATTGAGGTTGTTAACTGGACAAATGAAGAAGGTGCGCGCTTTTCACCGCCAATGATGGCATCAAGCGTGTTCGCAGGCATGTACACGACCGAATGGGTCTATGACCGCGAAGATGCTGATGGCAAAACCGTTGGCGAAGAGCTTGCCCGCATTGGCTGGGTTGGTGATGAAGACGTTGGTGCCCGCAAAATGGCAGCTTTCTTTGAACTTCACATCGAACAAGGCCCAATTCTGGAAAATGAAAATATCGATGTTGGTGTTGTCACCCACGGTCAAGGATTAAACTGGCTTCAAGTGACATTGACTGGCAAGTCATCGCATACAGGATCAACGCCAATGCCAAATCGAGTCAATGCTGGTCTTGGCATGGCACGCATCACCCAACTGGTCGATGATATTGCCTTGTCGCACGCACCACTTGCCGTTGGCGCTGTGGGGCATTGTGATATCTATCCGAACTCACGCAATATCATTCCGGGCAAGGCTGTATTCACAATAGATTTCCGTCATCCAACACAGGCTGTCATCGATGATATGGAACGGCTTCTTCGTGAAGGTGCCCAGAAAATTGTAGATGACATTGGCCTGACCATGGACATTGAACAGGTGGGGAAATTCGATCCTGTAACTTTTGATGAAGGCTGTGTATCTGCGGTGCGCCGTGCGGCAGAACGGCTTGGCTATGCACATCGTGACATTGTTTCCGGAGCTGGTCATGACGCTTGCCTAATCAATCGCGTTGCGCCAACTGCTATGGTTATGTGCCCTTGTGTTGATGGCCTGTCGCATAATGAAGCAGAGGAGATCAGCAAGGATTGGGCAGCGGCGGGAACTGATGTTCTGTTTCATGCTGTTCTGGAAACAGCTGGCATTATTGATGAGTGAGCGTCTTTTGAGTGGAGAAAATGGTATGATTGTCGATCTAATCGGCTATACGGATAAATTGTCGGGGCGACCTGGCGACACTATTAATTTCAAGGTTTCCAGCCAAATTGATGCCCCCGTCGAAGCCAAGCTTTTGCGTTCAATATGTGCTGATGCCAATCCGGCTGGCATGGGTATTGTTGAAACAAATTGTGATGATATTTTTCCGCCGCAACAGTTCAACGCTGGCAACCAGCCCTTTCAATCTGGTTCCTATGCCAAGACAATATCCCCGTTGCAACATCATGCACAGAACAGCATTCAGATTTCTGTTACTGTCTTTCCGACCTTGTTTACGGCTGGCACGCAGACCATTCTTTCTATTGGTGAGGTTCGGCTTGACCTAGACGCTAGCGGTCTGGTTACCCTGACATCGCATCAAGACAAAGTTTCCAGCAAGACGCCTTTGCGGTTGCATAAATGGCATCAAATCACCGCCACTATGAATGCATCTGGCGAAGTAAGCATTCATATTTTACACCTCGCTAGCGTTAACGCCAACACGGAAACGGTTTCAAATCAATTAGCAAACGCTTTGGTACATATGCATATTGATGGGTTTGTATGTCTTGCCGCCACGCTTGACACCAAAGGCCCAGGGCAATTTTTTAATGGTAAAATAGAAGCGCCTTTGATTATGGCCGACGGTATAGCTATTGCCGATTGGAATTTGGCTGTTGATATGACCAGCCTGACAATCCCTAGTGCTCTTGCACAGCCTGACAACAAGCATGCACTCATCCTGTTTAATGCCCCAACCCGCGCGGTATGTGGCAGTCAATGGGACGCCAGTGAACTGAACTGGCAACATAAACCAGATCATTATGCGGCGATCCATTTCCATGATGATGACATTTATGATTTTGGCTGGGACACCAGTTTTTCATTCACAATCCCTGATGATATGTCATCTGGCATCTATGTTATGCGTATCACCTGCAACGGGCATGAAGACGCTATGCCGTTTTTTGTCTGTCCGCCAAAGGGTGTTCGTCGCGCCAAATTATGCGTTCTGGTTTCGACATTTACTTATGCTATTTATGGCAATCACGCGCGCCCAGATTATGTGCCTGCATGGCAAGAACGCATAAAGGAATGGGGTGCCTATCCGCATAATCCTGCGGCTTATCCACAATATGGTCTTTCGACCTATAACAACCATAGTGACGGTTCTGGCATATGCCATGCTTCGCATAAACGTCCCCTTTTCAATTTACGGCCTGGATATATAACGTTTGGCGCTGCGGATTGTTCAGGCCTTCGTCATTTTCAGGCTGACAGCCATTTGATTGCATGGTTGCATAACCAGAATATCGACTATGACATCATCACCGATGACGAAATTGACCGCGACGGTTTTGCAGCCATCGAAGGGTATGATGCGGTTACAACCGGAACACATCCTGAATATCACACAACCAACACGCTTGATGCGCTGACAGCATATCGTGATAAAGGCGGCGCCCTGATCTACCTAGGTGGTAATGGCTTTTACTGGCGCATTATTCGCCATAAGGAAGATCCTAATCTTTTAGAAATCAGACGTGCAGAAGACGGATTGCGCGCATGGGCGTCCCAGCCTGGCGAATATTATAACGCGTTTGATGGTTCCTATGGGGGGCTATGGCGACGTAATGGACGCCCCCCGCAAAAACTTGTTGGTATCGGCTTTACCGCACAAGGTATTTTCGAGGGCATGCCCTATAAACGTGTATGTAATGACAGCGCCTTTGACTGGGTTTTTGATGGTATTGATGATAGCCCAATTGGCGATTTTGGGTTTAGCGGTAACGGCGCAGCAGGGTTTGAGCTTGATCGAGTTGATACCAAATTAGACGAAGGCCAAGACATCACCATATTGGCACAATCTTATGATACACGCGATACATTCATGCTGGTGCCCGAAGAACAATTGACGCATTTGACAAACCTGTCTGGTGGTAGCGAAAGCGAAGCCAAACGCGCAGATATGGTCTATTTCAAAACGCCATCAGGCGGACAGGTTTTTTCTGTCGGCTCAATTACCTTTTGTGGAAGTCTGCCTTGGAACAATTTTGACAATAATGTTTCTAGGCTACTTCGCAACGTCATAGATCGGTTTACGGGGTAACGCCAGCCGCGACCATATGGCTTTAAAGCGGCGCGCGGCCAATTGATGGTGTTACAGATTCGATGCTGGCACCGATACGAATGGCCATTGCTTCATCATGCGCTCTGGCAATAATCTGCAAACTATGCGGCATGCCATCCTTGGCAAGACCTGTCGGCACACTCAAACCGCACATCGCCAGATAGTTAAATGGACGGGTAAAATGGCCAGGTGAGATTGCCTGATCAACATCGTCTATTTTGGGCGCAGTACTTGTCGTTGATGGCGTCAATATGGCATCAAAACCTTTGATGGCTTCATTAAATTCATCACAGCGGTTGCGGCGTGTTTCCAACATGCGCACATAGTCATGCGCCAGATACGCCTTGCCAGTCAGCATACGCTTGCGGACATCCTCATCCATTGGCGCGGCACTATCTTCATAGAGATGTCCATGATTGTTATAGGCTTCAACCGCCGTTATGGCACCATTATCATCGGCAAGGCTGCCATAGCCAAAAGGTGACGTAAATACCTCTATCTCTGCCCCAAGGCGTTGCAAAGCGTCTATTGCCAGATCGTAGCCTGCAAGAATATCAGCCGAACAATTATCGCGTTCTGACTGTGCCATCTGCCCTAACTTCAGCCCGCGTACACCTTTACCCATCATCTGATAAAGTCCACCGCCTGTCTGCAGATCGCGGTCGATAAGGCTACTTTCACGACCCAACATCACTTCATATAATATCACCGTATCAGCAACTGTCTGCGCCATTGGCCCAGGTGAATCAAGTGTTTGCGCCAGCGGGGCAATGCCATCACATGGTAATTGACCTTCGGTCACTTTCAGGCCTGCAATGCCACAATAGGCTGCTGGCAACCTAACCGAACCACCTGTATCAGACCCGATGCCACATACAGCCAGACCAGCGGCTGTTGCCACGCCTGATCCTGACGATGAACCGCCCGGAATACGATGGTTTTTCATATCCCACGGGTTCCAGGGCGTGCCCATCTTCTGGTTCGTACCCCAGCCACCAAAAGCGGACTCAACAGTCTTGCTTTTACCAAGAATAATGCCACCAGCTGCAATCAAACGTCGTACCACTGTGCCCGTTTTTGCCGAGACGCGGTCTTTAAGTGTCATAGACCCATTTGTGCAAATTTGACCTTCAAGCTCATATATATCTTTCAAAGCAAAGGGAATCCCATGAAATGGGCCAATCCGGTAGCCAGACATAAAAGCCTTGTCTGCCGCCTCGGCTGCCTGCATGGCCTGTTCAAAGAACACGGTCTGATAGGCGCCAAGATGTGGATTATGTTTTTCAATCGCCTGCAAATGCGCATCAACGACCTTTGATGGCTTTGTCTGATGCGTTACATAGGCCGCCGACAAGCTTTCAATACTGCCAAATAAATCAGTCATACGAAACTCCAGCTAGGATATGTGCGGTCAGGAACGTTTGGTGGCCAGTTTCTTTTTTGGCTTAGTTGTGCTGGCTGGCGCTTTCTTTTTTGGCGCAACCTTCTTTGGTTTGGCACTGCTTTTCCAATCTTTTCCAGGCACTGCTGCCAACAGGTCACGGGTGTAATCATGTTGTGGATTAGCAAAGATGTCTGCGGTGGCGCCTGTCTCAACAACCTCGCCATAGCGCATGACAGCAAGCCGGTCACACACTTGGGCTGCCACCCGCAAGTCATGGGTAATAAAGATCATAGACAGATTCATCTGGTCTCTAATCTCTTCAAGAAGATCAAGAATTTGTGCCTGAATAGATACATCAAGTGCCGAAACAGGTTCATCAGCGATCAAAATTTCGGGTTTTAAAGCTAAAGAACGGGCAATGCCAATCCGTTGACGCTGACCGCCAGAAAATTCATGCGGATAACGCTCAAATGAACGCTCATCAAGCCCCACGATTGAAATGAGCTCACGCGCCCTTTTATCTGCTTCTATTTTGCTCGTACCTTGGGTTACTGGCCCCTGCGCAATGATGTCCCCCACTTTGATACGGGGGTTTAACGATGCAAATGGATCCTGAAACACCATCTGAATCTTATTTCGCCATAACCGCATTTCTGCGCGGCTGAGTTTGTTAATCTGCGTACCTTCAATACTGATATCACCTGAGTCAGTATCCATCAAACGAATGATACAGCGTGCCAATGTTGACTTGCCCGATCCACTTTCACCCACGATGCCCAAGGTTTCACCCTTATGAAGATCAAGCGTTACATTCTTGACAGCCTTGACCTCACGCGATGCGACGCCGAAACCAAATAGGCCACGCCCACCACCAAATGTCTTGCACACATCCGTTGCAGACAGAACTTGTACTTTTGACCGCGAACGCGCTTTCCGTGGTGAAAGGCTTGGCACAGCGTCAATCAAAGCCTGTGTATAGGGATGTGTCGGGTTATTCAGCACTTTTTCTACCGAGCCGCTTTCGACAACCAGCCCATGTTGCATAACCGCAACACGATCAGCAATATCAGCCACCACACCAAAATCATGTGTAATGAAAAGTACGCCCGTATCATTGGCTTTCTGCATATCACGGATCAATTTTAATATCTGTGCCTGCGTAGTGACATCCAGCGCCGTTGTCGGCTCGTCGGCAATCAGAATCTTAGGTTTTAACGCCAGTGCCATCGCGATCATCGCACGCTGGCGCTGGCCGCCAGACAATTCATGTGGATAGGCGTTCATGATATGCGCAGGGTCAGGAAGATTTACATCTTCCAGAAGCGTAATCGCTTTTTGCCACCGTTCTGCACTTGGCATATCAACATGATAACGAAAAATTTCATCAATCTGGGCACCAATCGACATGACCGGATTAAGGGCAGTCATAGGTTCCTGAAAAATCATTGATATTTCACTGCCACGAATATCCCGCAAGCGATCATAGCTGGCTTTGGTAACATCCTCGCCATTGAAATTGATTGCGCCGTTTGAAACCTGCACATGCGGTGCAGGCAACAGCCCCATCACAGCACGAGCGGTAAGTGACTTTCCCGATCCACTTTCACCAACCACACATAGGGTTTCACCTTGCGTAAGCTCAAGATCGACCTTTTGCACAGCATATTGACGATCAGCGCCCGCAGGCAGCTGGATGAAGAGATCACGAATATCCAGAAGTTTAGTTTTCAATTTCTTTCTCTCAACCGCGGGTTTAACGCATCGTTCAGGCCCTCACCAACGAGATTAATCGCCAGAACTGTTATAAGAATAGCAATACCTGGGAATGTGCAGACCCACCATGCCGATCTCAGCATTGTGCGCCCAGCTCCAATCTGGAACCCCCAACTCATGATGTTTGGATCACCAAGTCCCAGAAAGGCAAGACCACTTTCAATCAGAATGGCTGTTGCCACCATCAATGAACCCACCACAATAATAGGACTTAGACAATTTGGCAGAATTTCGCGCATCATGATCCTTAGATCATTCATACCTAGCGTATGGCACGCTTGCACAAATTCTCGATTTTTCAACGCCAGAAATTCGCCCCTGACAAGTCTTGCAACACTTGGCCAAGACACCACGGCAATTGCAATCACAATACTGGCAATCGACGGTTTCATGATTGCGACAAGAAGAATGGCAAAGATAAATGATGGAATGGTCTGGAAAATCTCTGTGACACGCATCAGCAAGTCATCAAGACGACCACCATAATATCCAGAAAATGCACCAAATAGCACACCAATAAACACCGCCACCATCGTAGCTACCAAACCAATCAGCAAAGATGTTTTGGCACCATGCACAATACCTGCCGCCACATCGCGACCTAGCGAGTCACTGCCTAAAAGAAACCCGTTTGTGCCCGGGCTGGACAATGGTTTGCCCGCTAGACGGAACGGATCAAACGCATAGAGCAAGTCGGCAAAACCCGCCATCAAAACGACCAAGATGATTACAACCAATCCGAAAACAGCAGATCTGTTGCGCTTATATCTACCCCAGAATTCCTGCATATTAAGAAACCTCAATTCTAGGATCTAAGAAACAATAAATGATATCGACGACCAAATTGACAGCAATCACCAAAATTGATGACAGCATAAAGATGCCAAGCAACAAGTTAAGGTCACGTGCAAATAGTGACTCAAAAGCCAACATACCAAGACCTGGCCAAGCGAAAACCGATTCAACAATTACCGATCCACCGATAAGCGCGCCAACTTGCACCCCCGCCATCGTCACAACAGGAAGCAAAGCATTCCGCAGAACATGAACAAAGGTAATCCGGCGTTCGGTCAGCCCTTTGGCGCGGGCGGTAATAACATAGTCCTGACCATATTGTTCCAGCATCGAAGCGCGCATCATACGTGTATAAAGTGCCAGATAGAAAAGAGATAAGGTGATCGTTGGCAAAACCAAATGCACCGCAATATCTTTCACCCTGTCCCAGCCTTCGTAAAAGGCAGCAACATTTTCCATACCGCTTGTTGGAAACCAGCCCAGTTTCAAGGAAAACACAACAATCATCATCAAACCAACCCAGAACAAAGGTGTGGCATAGGTGATAAGCGCAAAAACGGTGATCACCGTATCTTTCCATGTGTTCAGGCGCATGGCGGCAAGCAAACCAAGCAGGACACCAAAACCAACCGCCAGAATGATTGTACTTGTCATCAGCAAGCCTGTAGCGGCAAACCGATCAAAAATCAGGTCACTGACAGGCATATCATGGCGGAACGAATAGCCTAAATCCAACGTGGCAACATTTTTAAGATAGACCATAAGCTGAACAGGAAGCGGTTGATCAAGACCAAACTTGGCGCGAAGCTGTGCCATATATTCTGGCGTCGCCGAGCCCGCCTCACCTGCCAGCACGTCAACGGCATCGCCTTCGGCAAGATTCAAAAGGAAAAAATTAATTACAACAATGGCAAGGATAATAGGTATGCCTTGAAGCAACCGTTTCCCTACATATTTAAAAATTTTGGATGATCTTGTCATTTCACATAAATACTCAAAAGCGATAAATACATTGAATTATGAATTAAATAAAAATCGGGCCAGAACAATTTCTGGCCCGACTATCAGTCTCTTCTACTCGTCCAAATACGCTTCTCTGAATGAGCCATACGCACCCATTGCCGAGCCGTAAGCACCTTTCAGCTTTGTGTTGTACACAGTAAGGAACTGCAACTCGAATAGGTTTACGACAGGCATGTCGTTAGCCAGAATTGTCTGGATTTCCTTATATGTAGCTGTACGCTTGGCGGCATCTGGCTCTTTTGAACCTGAGTCAAGCAATGCGTCAAGCGTTGGGTTGCTGTAGCGTGAAGAGTTCACAAAATGTGTACCCTTACGGATCTGGTTAGTACCATAGTGACGATGAACACCAAGAACCGGATCAGGCAACTGATAGAAATAGTTGATGTTCATTGCAAAGTCATAACGATGATAAATACGCTTCAACCATGTTGGTACGTCTTCGTAACGAAGTTCCAGCTTGATACCGATGTCACCCATGACTTGCTTCATATATTCACCAGCACGTCTCCAGTCTTCACCATAAGGAATAAGATCAAGAACAGCTGTCATACGCACGCCATCGCCATCTTTCTTGAAACCAGCTTTGTCAAGAATAGCGTTAGCCGCTGCGACATCGCCTCTTTCAGGATAGTTAGGCATTTCGGCATGCAAATTAGTTGCCTTGAAGTTACTGCTCAGCGCACTTGTTGCTGGCTTTCCGTAACCAAAGAAGATTGTATCAATCATGAAACGACGATCAATGGCTGTAGAAATCGCACGGCGAACCGCAGGATCAACAAAAGCACCTTCTTTAGTGTTGAATTCGATCAACGCCATAGGGTTAATCATTGAATAACCGTCTGTTGTAACACCAATATCATCGCGCTCTTTCAGACGAACAGCATCAATGTTAGGGATGGCATTATAAGCCGCATATAAGACTTCGCCATTTTCCATCGCAGCCGTACGTGTTGAAGCATCAGGAATGAAACGGCCAACAATACGATCAAGATGAGGCAAGCCTTCTTGCCAGTAATTTTCGTTTTTATCTAGACGGATATACTGGCCTTTTTTCCACTCAACAAACTTGAAAGGACCTGTACCTACAGGATTGTTAGCCAAAGGTGCAGATTTGACATCTTGGCCTTCGAGCAGATGCTTTGGCACCATTGGTGATTCATAAGCAGAAAATGAACGCATCATATACGGTGCTGGATTATCAAGATTAAAGATCGCTGTATGAGCGTCTGGTGTATCGATACTGCTTACTTCTCTGAAAGAGTTAGGCCCACGGGGGTGAACCTTTTTCAACACTTCCATGATGGTGAATTTGACGTCAGCAGAGGTAAATGGCTTACCATCATGCCACGTAACACCCTTGCGAAGATTGAACGTTACGGTTTTACCGTCGCCACTCATATCATAGCTTTCGGCAAGGATAGGAATCATCTTTCCATCGTTGTCGTAATCAAACAATCCTTCATACACTTTTGGCATGACAAGTCCGATAGGACCTGATGTTGATACGTAAGACGCCAATGTTGGAGGCTCAGGCTGAACCAAAAACGCCAGCGTCCCTCCATCTTTTGCAGCATAAGCAGACACTGAGCTTAAAAGCAGTGACGCAGCTAAGGCACAACTTTGTAATATTGTTTTCATGAATAGTCTCCCTTGTTTACCAGCTTAAGCATGGTCGTAAGATATTAATAAAGCTGATATTAATATTGTTAACGTAAACAAACCCAACATGCTGTCAAATAATAAATTTTTAAAAAAATTTATACGAAATAATCGCAACCTTAATACCAGTGAAAAAAACTATGTTCTTAAGACTTATTTTAGCTTTGAAGCTAGATGGTGGCTAAGCAAAGTGCTGTTTTTTGCTTATGAATCTTGGTCAACAATAATTTTCGGGCCCAACCCATTGACCGGTTGAATAACGGTCTCCATGCGCCCAGCCGATTGGTAATGTGTCTTCGATAACACGCATATCGGCATCCGTTAAAGATGCTTTTGCACCTTCGCAATGTTCAAGGAAATGAGCCACTGATCTGGTACCGGGTATCGGAATGATATGCTCACCCTTATGGATCAACCAGGCAATAGCCAAACCCGCAGCCGACAGTCCCATATCACTTGCCAAGGCACGGAATTTTTCTCCCGCTTTGATATTTGCTGAATAGTTTGGTTCGATAAAGCGTGGGTTTTGGCTTAACCATTCCATTCCGCTTATAGCGTCTAGCGTTAGGGGATTATTGGTCAGCAAAGATCGGCCAACAGGCGCAAATGCCACCAATGCGGTGTCAAGTTCCCGGGTTGTTTGCACCAGCCCCATTTCAGGACTTCGAACCGATAATGAATATTCTGACTGTACGGCCGCAACATGATGAATCGCATGCGCCCGACGTAAAGACGCTGGCGCTATTTCTGAAAACCCAAACGATTTAATTTTTCCCGTTTTAACAAGCGCTAACAAAGTCTCGGTAACCTCTTCTATAGGCGTTTCAGCATCACGGCGATGGATGTAATACAGATCAATTGCGTCAAGTTGTAGCCGTGCCAATGTCTTGTCTAGCTCGGCAATCAGATATGAACGGCTATTGTCAAAATAACGTTTGCCAGTTTCAGGGTCTCTGGCGATACCTACTTTTGATGCTATTGAAAACATATCATTTCGTAAGGCGCCTTGTTTGGCTAAAAATGTGCCTATGACCGTTTCCGAAACACCACCCCCATAGATATTGGCTGTATCAATATGTGTAACCCCTTGATCAAGGGCTGCTGTCATTAACTGATGCGACGCAGACTCGCTTGTTTCGCCATAAAAATTAGAAAATGACATGGCACCGATGCCAATAGCAGAAATGATCGGCCCATTTTTACCCAGACGACGTTGTCTCATTCGTACCTCACAAAGCTAAATAAATAATACCACACCTATATGGCCACTTATGGAATTCTGCTTGCAACCGAACACACGGATTGTTGCCTCATTTGCATCAAACAACATATCCATAAAAGTAGCCGAATAACACTAAAACAGCGGCCATTATTGTTCAATGACGCTAAATTTGAAAAATCAATATAGATGGAGTACATTAGCAAACGGTTAATAGAGAGTATCAGTTTATGTTGCAGGCCAAAAACATATCGAATGTTATAATTTTCTGTCTTTCATTGTGGGGGATATATATTGCCATCAATGCATTTTGGGGCAATATTTTTTACTTCCCATTTGTGCTGGCTGAAGATGCGCAGATACCATATCACCGTTTGCAGACCATCAGAATTTCGGTTCTATTGACTTTCGCCTATTTCGGCATGGTTCACCTTATCAAAGGAAGTCAGCAATTATATCCGATCCAATTTTTGTCCGTTTTCTTAAACTTTATGGTAATTTCTGGCTTTCCAATTTTATATGTTTCTGACGTCTTAATTACAGAATATTTCATTTTGCTGTTCTTTTGCTTTTGCGCGATTGCTCTTCATTTTGCGTCAAAACAGAAATACAGAAAATATTTCGCCAAAAAATAGACTGTTTTTTTGGTATCTAGACACTGGTAAGATTAGTTCTGGATAAATGGCGGAGGGGAAGGGATTCGAATCTAACACTGAAGTAAATTCAGTTAATTCAATAGTTTCATTAGCTTACATGTTTTATTTGGTACAAATCATGGTACAAAGTTTCTCAAAATAGCAGTGATTTATGACTACTCAACAAAAGTAATGGGACTCCTACCTCAAAATCACACCCCCGCCCCCTTCTCAAATAACCAACTTCAAAAAAGGGGTAAAAGGGTCAGTTGTTGTTGATGTTTATGCCAGACTAAAACGGTGGTGGACTACTCAAACTGTACCAAGACCCTCTCAGCATCACCCTGCAATTCAGGCGTCTGTGAACCAGATGACTGCTGGACTACATTCTCTTGGACATAGGCATGGAGTTCACCAGCGGTTATCTGGTTGTCCTGGTTAGCATCAGCATCACCTTCCATGCCTTTCATCAAGAAGTAGCTAAACATTCCATGCTTGGCTTCCTCTAAAGGCTTAGCTGTCTGGTCGCCAGCTGCGGCTGTTAAGACAGTAAAGTTATCTGGGAGCATTTGTGGCTTAGCCTTAATGGCAATAGGACGGCTAGCAATCAGCATATCAGTACCTCTGGTCGTTCCTGAATAGCAGGTATCAAGGAAGACAGTGACTGAACGAGGGTTGGAAGAAGCAATGTCGTCGAACAAATTTGCACGAAGTATCGCAGTTTTCTCCAGCAACTCTGGAGCACCGTCATGGGGAAGCAGGTACATTTGTTGACCATCATCGCTAGCCAAGCCATGACCTGCAAAAAAAACATAGACATCAGATTGGTTCTGCTTGACGGCGCGAGACAGCCATTGTTTCACGGCTAACAATACATCCGCTTGCTCTGCGTCAGTATTTACCATCGTTGTTATATTAGACTCAGGGATACCCATTTTTAAAGAAGCATAGTCATGAAAATAATGAGCATCATTATCAGCAAAAATTGCAGGGGCATTTGTACGGTCATAAATAGAAATGCCAACAATCAAGGCTAATGCATTTTCATTGGGTTTGACCTTTTTCCCAATCAAGGGGTTGAGGTCAGGAAAAAACAAAGTTCCTGATTTTTGTATCATACCACGTTCCAAGCGGATAACCTTGGAAGTCGAAACACCAGATGTATTAATAGCCTCTATAGTGATATCTTTTCCATTATTTGGGACAAAACCAGACCATTCAAAAGATCCATCTTTAGCTAAATTTACGGCTTCACCATTAATCAAAACTTCAGCAACCTGAATCTTGTCTTTAACAATGCCTTTGATTATGCCTTTACGGCCATCTGCAAAAGACTGGGTGATGGTTATCAAAGGCATTTGAGTATCGTTAGATACAGTAGAAGCATCAGATGATGAATTGTTTGGAATGGCAGCAACTGTTGGGTTAGCGGATAAGTTCCCAGAGGAAGACTGATTTGCGGGAGCCTTTGCTTCAGAATTTGTTGCGGTGGAAACCACGCCCATGAAGTCCCTTATGGCTTCGATGCTCATTTTTTTATACTTAGGCTTAAAGAAGAGTTTGAATTTACCTAAATTAGAGTGCCTTCCTGGCATTAAACAGAAGTCATAAGAAAAACATTGAAAGCTTGATTTAAGTTTAGCACCGTCAACACATTGCAAATTAAAATGACCTGTGCCTTCTGAATGAATTGCTTTTCCTGTGCAACGGTTACCTTTAAACACGATCATAAATTTAATTGGATTAGAATCCAAATGTGAAGTTACAACAATTACCTGCTCTTTATCGTTTTTGTCTTCAAATTGGATATCCATGATCCTCGAATATTTAGCACCTTTCATGAAGGCCGCCAATGTGACATCACTTGCCATTGCATTTGGCACAAATACAACCACGAGCGACAGTAGGGTTATGAAGAGGCTTTTAGTCACAAGGTCAAAGAAAAATTTATAGGTCATTGAAGCTCACAATATTTAATTTATAAAATAATACTCACAAATAAACTTAAGTCTTCTTAATTACAATAAATTCTAACCATCAATATTCTTTTCAATCTTCTGGCCATGTAACTTTCAATGCGCATTGATGTTACTTAACTTGCTAGTAAGAGAAGATACTCAGGCAGGCACATTAACAAATTTCTTTGTTAATTATGACAAAACTTCTGAGTAAACTTTGATTTATCACTATGATTATTGAAAAATTACACCATTAAAATTATTTAGAAACGCAACCTGAATCGTATCTTATGAACCCCTGAGGGCATCGATTTTTGTTAAGCTCAAGGGTGTGGTCTAAAACTTTATTCATTAAGTTAGCTGCTGGCCCAATCTCCATTTCAAGCAAAAGAAAATGATTGTAGAGACCACCTGATGTTAATGTTTCAGACTCCATACTTTTATAACCGCGAATTGGAACATCCAAGGTTTCACTTTTCTTTTTTATTTCAGTTGATGCGCTTGCACTCGACTCAGACATATTAGCCTGTTGGGAAGTAACAGCATCAACTGCACTCGAAATAACGCCAGCTAAATAACCTTTTGCATCTAACAGTGCCATTTCTCGGGCAACTGAAAGATTGTCTGATTTTGCAGTGCCACATGCATAAATTCTATAAACTGTATTTAAAGGAGGATTAGAACACCATTCTGGAATTGTTGCTGGCTTAATCAATGGTTGCTGAGTCTTTGTGGGCTGCGGCGAGACATTTGTTGGAGCACCATTTGTTGACACTTGCTGGTCAACTTGCGAGCCACATCCAGCCAAAGCAAAACTTAAACAAATAAGAACAAAATAATCTCTTATCATAATATTTCCTTAAATCACCTAACGAACAATTCTATAACCAACTCTTACAATCCGCCAATTCTGTCTGTCATAATCATCAAGGCGTTTGTAAAACTCTTCTATCAATTCCCTAGATTTCATATTTAGAGGTGTTTTAGTTGCTAAAACTATA
>Ga0233444_10003804_pt1 | contig 14754 bp, 16 predicted proteins | sample SI_124_October20_6_FD_182792 | JGI IMG/M metagenome (GOLD analysis project Ga0233444, IMG submission 182792) | Seawater microbial communities from Saanich Inlet, British Columbia, Canada - SI_124_October2016_10_MG | ecosystem: Environmental > Aquatic > Marine > Inlet | place: Canada: British...
TAGCTGCTGCAAGGAATGATTAAGCCAATCAGGGCATGCTGTCTGTGCTTGTACAATAGGTAATATCAGCAATGTCACTAGGAATACATGCAGGCGCCTAAAGGTTGTGTTCATAGAGAAGCTCCAGTTGCTTATCCATATGTTGTAGTTTATTTATGTATCTTAGCCCGTACTACCTATATACACTACATGTTACCATCAATAAGTACAATCTATTCTAGATTGATAAATAGTGGCTTGCAACTCTTCGTAACAATGTATTTTTCAAAACCTGATTACAGGTCATGCCTCAACTCAAGTTGCTAGTTAATTTAAGCAGTATCATTGTGTTTGTTTTAGCTGATCAAGCGTGAAACGTCACTTGAGTGTTCCACTTCTTAGGGGAGCAAAGTAGAAGTTGCGCGTTTTAATTCCTAATAAAGCATGCAGCAGATCGATAACTGCCAGGGTGGTACGCTGCCAATAGCTATGTGGGGTCGCATTAGCTATTGCAAGCCCTTAACCATTTAGTCGCCAGATATTGTGCGGGTTCAACTGATTCAAATCAGTTCGTATCTAGCCAGAATGACCTCCTAGATGGATTGGCTGTGGCTAAAATTCGAGTTAGACCATCTAATAAGTCTTAATAATGCTCAGATATGAGGTCATGCCCATCCCACTGTTTTATGAGATTCTAGTTAAGAACAAACATCAGCCACACCTGCCTGTAGTTTGCCCTAACTGATCATAAGCTTGGCGTCTGCCCCATTGATCCAGTTGCAATTGATAGCAGCTATGGTCAGCAGCTTGCAGACCAGTCTTGCGTATTTCAGCATGTAGAGTATAGCCTTGTTCGTTTAGTTCAATACGGTAGTGGTAATATTCATCCAGGGGTTCTTGTATATCTGCACTGGCGAAGTCAGCAAAATAGGTTTGGTAACGGCTATACCATACTGATTGAGCTAAGCCGATTTGTTGTAAGGTCTTCCATCCCTGTTATCGTCCAGCCTGTAGCAGATGCTGATTCCATACAGGTAGTGCTAGATTCAGCAATAGCCCTAGCAGTATTAAGACTACTAGCACTTCCAATAGACTGAACGCTTGTTGATGGTGTTTTGATTGAGTAGTCATGGATTGATCTAGGTATCAAATTGGAAATACACTCTTGGCAATGAGGCCAGATAAGCTTGTCGTTGCTGATGACTGTCGCCAGCAGCGGTCAATAGGTAGCTGCTCTGTTGCAACATGGCAACGGTAGTTAACATCGTCAGCATTAATATGACCAGTGCCAGTGGTAAGATCCACCCCTGTTGTTGTTTAGATTGCTGCACATGCAGGCCGTGGATCAGGAATGGGCCAAATACCAATAACTTGGGTATGTATGGTTGATTGACTTAACTGCATTGTTTGAGTTGAGTCTACCCTATTAGGCAGTGCCAACAGCTAACGCCAGTTGCCAGACCAGGTTTGCAATTGTAAAGTCACCTGCGCCTGTCGTACTTGCCATTTATCATGAGCTGGCATGGTTGCCAGCCAACGATCTAGTTGGCAATCATCATCACTGTCTACGCCGAAGCGCAGTAACATGGAGTTAATATCAGCTAGCAGTGGGCTATAGCGTGAGCGATTTGTCAAACGCCGGCGTTTAATACTTTGTTGATCAGCAAAAAAACGGTATTCATAACCTTGACAGCCTTCTTTACCTTGACGTTCTACCTGCAGCCATACTCCAGTTTTTAAATTGCTTTGTCCGGCCAGCAGTGCATTACCACAACTTTGTCGCCAGTCCTGTAATAATACGGTCAAACTCAGGTCAGCAGCAACTTGCAGGCTGAGTTGGTTGTTAATCATTCGTTTATGCCTTTGTAAGTGATCCATATACGTCAGCAGTCCTGCTATCAATGCCAGGCCAAGGGCCAGGCTTATCATCAGCTCCAGTAGCGTATGACCACTACTGAAAAAGGGCTTTCTCCATTGATCAAAGTGGTACATTGACTAATAAACAGTAACGTTCTATTTCACCACAGCTCCATGCAGGTGGTAACAGTTGTGATTGCCAACTAATTTGTATTACCAGGTATTGACCAGCACTGCAATGGGTTTGGCAACTAACCTGGAGCGTAGATAATGGCAATTGTTGCAAAGTTGATGGCCACTGCTGATTCCAATAAGCCAGCATTTGTACTGCTTTGCAGTATTGGCCAGCGCCGCAATGCGTTGCAATCGGCAAATTTGCAGTGTTGGTATAAAATTGCGCTAGTTGCTGTGGATATTCGCGTAAGGTCAGAGCGATTTGTTCTAGTAACATGCTGGCTTGACGTTGTTGTAAGCCTAACTATGCTGCTTGGCCAGTGCTTTGTTGAATCATGTAGGTAGTAGCCAGAGATAGATTAACCAGTCCCATAACGAGCAATAGTTCAAGTAGAGCTATACCCGACTGTGGCTTATGTGTGATGGATATTACGCATTGCATGGCTGTTCCTTGGCATGATTAATGCGTCCACCGCTGGATATTTTGATGCTGGGACCATTGTAATGATAGCGAGGCTCACAGATCACGAAGGTTCCTGTTCGGGCTGTTGTCCCCGCTGGAGTAAAGTTTAACCAGTTGCCACGGTTAAAATGTAGCCCGAGACTAGCAGGCAATTCCCAATATTGTAAAATCGGTTCCTGGGTTTGGCGCTGGTGGTCGCTGTTATAATCCACAAAAACCAATACATTGTTATAGAGGGGCGGAGCATGGGAGTGGCTTGTGTGGCAGTCAACAGATGTTGATCCTGCAGCCTGCCCTAAACATATGGTCACTGAGTATTGTTGCTGTATTGCCGCAATTCGGGCAGCCTGTAGATTTTGTTGCAGTACCTGGCGGTATTCTAGCAGTTGCTGACGACTCAGGGCATGTTGCCAAGCAGGCCAAGCTATGGCAGCTGTTATACTAATAAGTACTACAACCAGCAGCAATTCCAGTAAACTGGTGCCTAAGAATCGTCTCCGAATATCACAATGATTTTGATTGATTAGCCTACAAGGATACCGGTGGCGGCTGATTTTTACATTGAGGTCAATCGTTACAGCCAGTGCCTGTTTGTCGGTTAACTGCTCAGATAAATACTGTATCACCATGAAGTTATACTATAGTCACTGTACGTCATAATATTATTTTTTAATTGTTTTTATTTTTTGCTATAAGTCAGATCTGCCTGGCTCAAGCTTAAGTGCTTGACTATGTAGTGTTTTGCCGATTACCGGAAGGATTCAGCGAAATCTGGATTCCTTGTGGAATATTAGTCATACCCCACGGCTTTTTTGAGCCAGCCACAGAGTTCATCTAGATGTTTATCCAGCATCTACTTATGACAATAGTTTAGGCGCTATAATCATAAAATGGGGGGGAATAGCAGAGTTAGTGTCCAAAGGGACAAGATTCGTTTATGTTTCTGTAGTTCTGTGAATTAATCAACCTGAACAATTTTGACTTCAAAGCGTAATTCTCGACCGGCCAGGGGATGGTTGAAGTCGACGATCACCTGATCTGAGGTAACGGCTTTGACTACACCGGGCACTTCTCCTTGAGCTGCATCGGTAAAGTTAACCACTAGGCCTGGTTGTAGCAATATATTGGAGTCGAATTGTCGACGTGATAAGGTTTGCACATTATTAGGGTTGGTTTGGCCAAAGCCAGTTTCAGGCAGAATCCTGAAACTACATTCTTGTCCTGGCTTTAAGCCTAACAGTAATTTTTCAAATCCGGGCAGCAGATTGCCGTCACCCATAGTGAAGCGGGCAGGCTGACCAGAAAAATTCGAATCGATGGTATCGCCATCAGTAGTTTTAAGGGCAAAATGCAGAGTTACACAGGATTGTTCGGTAATCATCTTCAATGCTGTTGTTGTATGTTTGTATGACGTTAGTAACGTGCTCTATCCCACATATCAAAATCAGGCTTTTTTAGCTAAATTGTTTAGCTGATCATCTAATATTGAGTTTTCGAACTTTGTGTTGTTCAATTGTGTTGAGAGCGTTGACTCCAGGCATCCAGCAATAAACCAATGGCTCCAGAGCTAATGGCAGCGTCAGCCAGATTAAAAGCTGGAAAATAATACTGTTGGTAATGCAGCGAAATAAAATCGATAACATATCCGCATAACATGCGATCTACTAAATTACCTATGGCGCCAGCCAGCACTAGTATTAGGGCTAGGCCTAGTAACCATCGTTGGCGTGGTAAGCGGCGTAACCAGACTACTAGAACCAAGCTGATACTAATGCTAATGGAGGTAAATAACCAGCGCTGCCAGCCACCTGCATCGGCCAGGAAGCTGAAAGCCGCCCCGGGGTTATGGGCTCGAATCAGATCAAAAAATGGCCATGCAAAAAATCGCTCCCCAAGCATAAAGTTACTTATGATCAAATGCTTGAGTATTTGGTCAGTGATCAGCAGTAGTAAACCAAGCCACCCCCAACGTTGCAGAGCTGATTCGTGCAGCAAAAGTTTGGCTTCAGGCAAAGTACCTCACCTCACCTGCACCGATCATATTTTCTACACAACGCCCACACAGGTCTTTATGATCACCAATAGTGCCCACGTCTTTGCAGTGGTGCCAGCAACGCTCACATTTTAGGTCTGCAGATGCTGATATCGACAGCCGCAGTCCATCAATATCAGTAGCATCACCAGTATCGTCCACTAATGGTAATACAATAGCTGTAGAGGTAATCAATACAAAACGCAATTCATCTTTTAGTTTACCGAGCACTTGGGCGATGTTGGTATTGGAATATAAAACCACTTGCGCACTGAGAGGAGAGCTGATTCGACCCACATTACGTTGATTTTCAAGAGCTTTATTGACAGCTTGTTTGACCGTTATAATTTGCTCCCAAAAATCGGTGTCCATATCTTCTTGTTCCGTTGACGGCAAGATATGCCATGTTGATAGTTGCACTGACTCAACACGCTTACCGGGTATGTATTGCCAAATTTCATCGGCAGTAAAGCTGAGTATAGGTGCAATCCAATGGCACAGCGATTCAATGAGATGAAACATAGCTGTCTGGCAGGAGCGCCGTGCTAGGCTGTTTACGCCACAGGTATATTGTCGGTCCTTGATAATATCTAGATAAAAGCCCCCTAAATCTCGTGCACAGAAGAGTGTTATTTGTTGATAAACAATGTGGAAATGGTAATTGTTGTAAGCTTGTTCAATATCGGTTTGCAATTGTGCTGCCCGTTTCAACACCCAGCGATCTATTGCCAGCATAGCTTCACTATCCACCAGATCTGTTGCAGGGCAAAAACCATTCAGGTTTGCAAGTAGGAATCGTGCTGTATTACGGATCCGGCGGTAGGCATCTGAGGTGCGTTTGAGAATTTCATCAGATACTGCCATTTCTGCGCTATAGTCAGTAGAAGCAACCCACAGGCGCACAATATCTGCTCCCAAGCTATTGCAAACTTTTTGTGGCGACAGCACGTTACCAAGAGACTTGGACATTTTGTGGCCCTGACCATCAACAGTGAACCCGTGGGTTAATACTCCCTTGTATGGCGCTACTCCGTGCATGGCTATAGCCGTTTTTAGGGATGACTGAAACCACCCTCGGTGTTGGTCTGAACCTTCCAGATACAGATCAGCAGGGAATTGTAATTGTGGGTGGGTTGTCAACACAGCAAAATGGGTTGAGCCAGAATCAAACCAGACATCCATAGTGTCTGTGACCTTCTGGTAGTCAGCTGCTTCATTGCCTAGCAGTGCTTCGGCAGATAATTCGAACCAGGCATCGATACCACCTTTTTCTACCTGCTGTGCTACAACTTCAAATAATTCTGCGGTGCGTGGGTGCAGTGCTTGAGTTTGGTAATGTATGAATAGCGGTATGGGTGTTCCCCAAATTCGCTGACGGGAAACACACCAGTCAGGGCTGGCGTTGAGCATCGCAGTCATGCGGGCTTGACCCCATTCAGGGTGCCATTTTACATGTTGAACTGCTTCTAGAGCTTGTTCCAGAAGATTATTTTCATTCATGGAAATAAACCACTGCGGTGTGGCACGGTAAATTAGGGGGGTCTTCGTACGCCAGCAGTGGGGATAACTGTGTGTTAGTTGTCCTTGAAAAAGCAGGTTATCATTGGCCTGAAGCCGCTCTACAATAGCTGGGTCTACTTTGTAAACATGTTGTCCAGCAAACTCTCCCGCAGCATCTATAAATACACCATGATTATCGACCAGATTGAGGGTGCCAATGCCATTGGCACGTGCTACATTAAAGTCATCGACACCGTGATCCGGTGCTGTATGCACTGCACCGGTACCTGTTTCAGTAGTCACATGTTCGCCCACTAAAATTGGTACTTGTCGATCCATCAAGGGATGTTGTAGCAGTTGCCCTTTCAGAGCCATGCCTTTACTGTAGCCAACCAACTGGTAATCGTCGATGCCATAGCGGTGCATGGCGCTGCTACATAAAGTGTCTGCTAGCACCAGATATTCATATCGACCATTCCGTTGGTATTGAACCAGGCTGTAGTCCAGTTCAGCATGCAGGCAAACCGCTTGGCTGGCTGGCAGCGTCCAGGGCGTGGTAGTCCAGATTGCCACTGCCACTGCTGCACCATTAGTTTGTACTCCAAAAGTAGCTGCTACAGCCTCAGGATTGGTTGCTAAATAGCGTACGTCAACTGCCAGTGAAACTTTATTTTGATATTCTACCTCGGTCTCAGCTAAGGCTGAAGCACCAACTACACTCCAGTAAACTGGCTTATACCCCTTGACTAGGTGGCCATTGGCGACAACCTTACCCAATGCCCGGATAATGTTGGCTTCAGTTGTAAAACGCATGGTTAGATAAGGCTGATCCCAATCTGCTATAACGCCCAAGCGCTTGAAATCTTGCATTTGGCCATCTACTTGACGCCTGGCATAGTTACGACACTGAGCACGAAAATCAGCATCACTGACTGTGGTACCTGCTTTGCCAATTTGTTGTTCTACTTTGTGCTCAATGGGTAATCCATGACAGTCCCATCCTGGAACGTAGGGTGCATCATAACCACTCAGGGTTTTTGACTTGATGATGATATCTTTGATGATCTTGTTGACCGCATGGCCGATATGGATATCCCCATTAGCATATGGAGGGCCATCGTGCAGGATAAACTTTTCTCGCCCAGCTCCAATCTGGCGCAACTTAGTGTACAAACCCATTGCCTGCCAGCGCTTTAGTATCTGTGGTTCGCGCTGGGGTAGGTTACCTCGCATAGGAAACCCGGTTTTAGGTAAATTCAAGGTAGATTTGTAATCACTCATGTGGTGTTGTTACCGTTAAATATCAGAGGCAGTGCTGTTATGGTCAAAATAGTGTCGTGCGACAGCAATGTCTTGTTTGATTTGTTGTTGTAGTTCGGTCAGGGAATTAAATTCTTGTTCAGCGCGGATAAATTGACACAATTCTACCTCAATACGATATCCGTAAAGATCTTTTTGTAGTTCAAACAAATGCACTTCCAATTGCGCTTGCCGGCCCTGTAATGTGGGCCGATAGCCAATATTTGCAATTCCTTCCTTGATCCCTTCAGCCAGGCCATAAGTACGGGTGGCAAAAACACCACGCACCACTGGCCGTGATTTTGGCAAACGGATGTTGGCAGTTGGCACTTCCATTTTACGCCCTAATTGCTGACCTCTAACAACTTTACCCGAGATGGTAAATGGCCTGCCCAGCATGTTTTGCACATGGTGAAGATCATATCCTACCAGTGCTTCTCTGATGCGCGTGCTGGAGGCTCTAATGCCATTCACCAAGTGAGTGTTTGTACGAGCGACTTGAAAGCCGTAGATTTCCCCAGCCTGCTCCAGCAAACTGAAATCGCCAGAGCGTTTATAACCAAAGCGAAAGTCATCACCTACAATAAAGTGTTTCACTGCTAGTCCGTGCACCAACAGACCGTGGATAAAGTCTGTTGGCTGCATATGCAACAGTCGATGGCTAAATTGTAGGCACACAACCCGATCTATCTTGCAGGCCGACAGCAACCGTAATTTGTCTCGCAAATGAGTCAACCGTAACGGCGCTGAGCTACCAGCGACAAACTCTAATGGTTGTGGCTCAAACAACACGACAACTGCTGGTAAGTTGAGGCTATTTGCTTGTTCACGCACCTGAGACAGGACTTGTTGATGACCCAGATGTACTCCATCAAAATTGCCTATGGTGGCGACACAACCACGATGTTCTGGTTTTAGATTATGTAGGCCGCGCACAAAGTCCATAGCACTATTGTTACCAATGCATAAATAAACAAAAATTAATCCGGAGAACTTGATTCAACGTAAAATGGATCAGCCAACATTGATGTAGTCTACGACCTGTCCGCTGATGTATATGGAGTAGCTAGTGAATCGCACCCAGCATTTGCAGCGGAAATCTTATATATCAACTCACGATTATACACCAACTAATATAATGATAGCGACTTATGTGGGTTAAGAGCTAGGTTTATACATTGCCTGCGGGTTATTCTCTTATCAAATCATCCTATTTGCTGGCATAACAGTAAAAATGAACTCAAAATAATCTATTCTATTATAGATAAAATTTACCACAAACTGTCTATTAACACTGTTAATAATTTGATTTTTATAAAAATATTTTTCTGGTTCTGGTTTATCAGAATATGTTTAAAGATCGCTTAAATGATACAGCCGCAATCCGAATAACCACAAGCAGCTTACGTAGACCAGACCGCCAAGGATAGTCAGTTGGGCAAGCTGCCAAACTCGTTGCCATAAGCTCCATTCCAGCCACTGCTGTAAAGGATTTTGCAGCCAGAGTATCAAGCCAATCAAGGCAGCATTGGCTATCAGTAGACGTAACCACCACAGTAGCCAGCCTGAACTAAATTTTAATATATTCAGTCGATACAAACCCCAAGCCAGTAGGGCAGCATTAACAAAGGCTGATAATGCAGTGGCAAGCGCTAGACCTACATGTGCTAAATCCCAGTTATAGGTGGCTAGATACCATACGAAAATCACATTCAGGATCATGTTACTCAGCATTGCCCAGATGCCAATGCGTACAGGTGTACGCATATCCTGACGAGAGAAGTAGCTCGGAGCTAATACCTTAATGAACATAAAAGCTAACAGGCCGAATGCGTATGCCTTGAGACTGGCAGCACTGGATACCACATCTTGAACAGTCATTTCACCGTAATGAAACAAAGCTATAATTAGTGGTTCAGCTAACAGCTCCAGTACCAGTGTTGCTGGTAAGCCAATTAGCAATACCATGCGTAGCGCCCAGTCCAAAGTGGCAGAAAAGGCTTGTTTAGAAGCTTTGGTGTATTGCTGTGATAGACTGGGTAGGAGCACCGTGGCAATGGCAATGCCAAAAACACCTAAGGGCAACTGCACCAGTCTATCTGAATAATATAGCCAGGAAATACTGCCAGTCTGCAATAGTGATGCCAATACTGTATCTAATAGCAGATTGATCTGGCTAACTGATATCCCAAATAGAGCAGGCAGCATCAATTGCATGATTTTTCGGATATGATGATTATTAAAATCAACTTGAGGCCAGGCCAGTAACCCCAGCCGAGCTAGAAAGGGTAACTGGAAAGCTAACTGCACAAAGCCTGCCGCTAAAACACCCCAAGCCATTGCCATAATTGGCACTGCTAACCTTGGGGCTAACCATAGGACAGCAACAATTAAGCTCAAGTTTAGTAGTACAGGAGTAAAAGCGGGTACTGCAAAACGTTGATGGGCGTTTAATAGACTACCGGCAAATGCAGTTAGTGAAATCAGCAATAAATAGGGAAAGGTCAATCGTAACAGTTGTACAGTGAGATCAAATTTAGCAGGTAAAGCAATAAAACCAGGGGCAAACAACATAACCAGCAATGGTGCTAACAATATGGCTGCTACGGTCACCAGAATCAGTATTAATCCTAAATTTCCAGCCACTCGACTTACTATGGCGCGCATCAGATCAGTGTTGGACTGTTGTACTTCAGCTAAAATTGGAACAAAGGCTTGGGAAAAGGCCCCTTCAGCAAACAGCCGGCGCAGGAAATTGGGGATCTTGAAAGCCACAAAGAAAGCATCAGCACTGGCTCCAGCACCGAAGCTGGCAGCGATGACCACATCTCGCACCATCCCCAGGATGCGTGACAGAATTGTCATGCCACTGACCACTAAGCTGGAAGCAAGCAGACCTTTACGTGATTTATTATTAGCGGATTTTGTTTTAATCATATATCCAGTATCAGTTTAGCAGCATAGTATTTAATGGCATTGTATTATCGCAGTTATCTTGTCTTACTGGCATCAATACTGACGTCAAAATCGTCTTGTCCTGTGGCAGCACACAATCCATTATAACCTCAAATCTGAATTTAATGATTTAAAAGCATGAGGTTATGCGCTGTTTTACGTAGTGGAATAATACCAGTACCTAACGATGGATTTTAGGTTGACAAAAGCGCTTTGAGAAGGAATAATCGTTCACCTCTTAAATGCATTAGTATAAAGTTAGACTTATAGGAGCCAGATCGTGGCAAATACCGCTGGATCAAAAAAACGAGTTCGTCAGGCAGAGAAACGCCGCAGCCATAATGTCAGTTTGCGGTCTACAGCCCGTACTTACGTCAAGAAGGTTGTCGTTGCCATCGATGCTGGTGATAAGGAAGCTGCCCAAATCGCCTACACTAATGCTGTGTCTAAGCTTGACAAGTCGGTTAGCAAAGGTATTTACACGAAGAACAAGGCAGCCCGTCATAAAAGTAACTTGAGTGCTAAGATCAAGGCACTATGAGAAAGTACTATCTCACAGAACAAGATCAACTCAATGTACGTCGCTACACCAGTGTATTTGGCTCATTTGTAGAGATATTGTCTGGTAGTGCGACTTGGCTTATCAAAACACCAGATCATGGTAACAACAGGTTAGCTAACGCCGCTAAGGCTAATAAATAACTATAGTTGCCAAAACCACCAATGACGCCAACACATTCAGATGCTACGATCGACTGATGCCTGTGTGTTTTGTCTGCACTAAAATGACTAGTAAAAACTTCTATACAGGGAACTTTAATGAATCTTAGAGTCCTGCATAGCGATTGACTTTCTAATGCTAAGTCACCTGTATTGATCAATATACCATCAACCCGGCCTGCCTGCTGCAGCTGGTCAGTTAGCGTGGCTGTATCGTTGTAGTGCTGGCTTGTCACTTCAATATTCATGCCTATAGCAGCTTGCTGTAGGCATGCATTAATATCGGTTCGCCAGCACAATACATCAAGTGTATATCCTGGTTTCTCAGTAAGATTGGCTATTGGGCCTGAAACAACCAGCAATTGTTGTTTTTTCAATGCGGCTACTCCAGTTGCTCGTTTAGCATTTGTGCTTCGTTTACATTGTGCTGTAGAAGAGCACGTAGGGCTAGAACGTAACCGTAAGCACCTAAGCCACAAATTTGGCCAATGCAAACTGGCGCAATAACTGAAATATGGCGAAACGACTCACGTTTGAAAATATTGGAGATATGCACTTCTACAACCGGTAATTGAGCTGCAGAAACAGCATCTCGCAAGGCAATTGAGTAATGCGTGTAAGCCCCGGCGTTCAGTACAATGCCCTGTAATCGGCAGCGACATTGTTGAATATAAGTTACCAGTTCCCCTTCTGAATTAGATTGGAAAAATTCTAGTGCCACACCCAATGGTTTTGCAGCGGAGGCAATTTCAGAATTCATATCGTTCAAGGTTTTGCATCCGTAAATGCTCACTTCACGTTGACCTAGCATATTTAGATTAGGGCCATTAACGATGGCGACTTGATGTTGCACGCAATCATACTCCATAAAATAGCCATGCAATGACTTTGCTGCGAATTTCGATATATGGTTAATGGCATTATTAAATGCCATTAACCATACCAGTATTCACTCTAGGGCTCTAGGTAGCCTGTTACTAAGCTTGATAATTACTTGCCATAATCTACTTTTGGACTCGTTCGCTGTTATTGCAATTTAAACATCCGTGCCTGCTTCTCTAGGACCCTGCTAGCCGGCTATAATAAAACCAGATTGTCTCGGTGCACCAGTTCCTCTTCTCCAAGATAACCCAGGATAGCTTCGATAGCATGACTGGGCTGGCCCAGAATACGAACTGTTTCCTGAGTATTGTAATTGATTAAGCCATGAGCTAGGATTTTGCCGTCAAGGTTTTTAATTCGTACCATTTCCCCGCGACTAAAACTGCCGTTGACCTGGGTTACACCAACAGCCAGTAAACTTTTACCCTGATCACACAGCATGGTTACTGCACCCTGATCGAGTTTCAATTCACCTTTAGCTTGTAGATGACCTGCTAACCATTGTTTACGAGCTAGAATAGGTTCCTGGCTGGCTACTAACAGAGTCCCTAGTATTTCACCCTGGCGCAGTCGGTGTAATATGCCGCTAGTCCTGCCATTAGCAATAACAGTATGTGCGCCAGACCGAGCAGCCATTCGTGCTGCTCTAACCTTAGTCAACATCCCCCCTTGTCCCAGGGTGCCAGATGAACCACCTGCCATCTTTTCTAGGCTGGAACTGCGAGCTTGTATTTGGCTCACCAAACTAGCGTCTTTATACAGCCTGGGGTCTTGGTTAAACAGACCATCTTGATCAGTTAAGATGACCAGCAAGTCGGCTTCAACCAAATTGGTTACTAGGGCGCCGAGGGTATCATTGTCCCCAAAACGAATTTCTTCAGTGACTACAGTATCATTTTCATTAATTACAGGTACTACACCATAATCAACCAGTGCTCTCAAGGTACCACGGGCATTGAGATAACGCTCCCGATTGGACAAGTCATCATGTGTCAGTAGTATCTGGGCGGTGTTTAATTGATAGCGCTTAAAGTTACGCTCGTAACATTGTATTAATCCCATTTGACCAACGGCTGCTGCTGCCTGCAAGCGGAATATTTCTCGAGGTCGATTTGATAAGTGCAATCGTGCCATACCTTCAGCAATAGAACCAGATGATACCAGCACCAGTTCGATGCCAGACCGATTCAGGCTGGCCAGTTGGTCAACCCAGTCGGCAATAGCTGCCTCATCCAGTCCAAGACCATCATTGGTCAACAAAGCACTGCCAATCTTAATAACCCAGCGACGGCTTTGCTTAATCGAAGCACGTTCAGTCGTGCACATATTCAATCTCTACATTATTATCATCATCAAAATCAATGTCCTGATTAGACGTTTCATGTGTCTGTAGACGCCTTTGATATTGCACTAATCTAGCTTGCTGAACTTGTTTTCTGACTTCTGTTTCTAATTCCATCTGCTCGACTTGATGCTGTGTAGCCAAGGCTGCATCAGTTTCTTGTGCTGTTGTCTGTTCCTCAATATGGGTCATTATAGTATTTGCTAGTAATTCAGTACCTTGCCCGCTGATAGCTGAAATCTTAAATACTGGGCCTTGCCACTGCAATGCATCGATGACTGCTTGGCAACGTGAGGCCTGTTCTTCAGTAGGCAAAAGATCAAGCTTGTTTAATACCAGCCATCGAGGCTGCCTTGCCAGGGCGGGGCTAAATTTCTTTAGCTCTCGCATAATGATTAATGCAGCTTCAATGGGATCACTACCATCGTATGGTGCTATATCTACCAGATGCAGCAACAAACGAGTACGAGTCAGATGCTTAAGAAACTGGACTCCCAGTCCTGCACCTTCAGCAGCGCCTGCGATCAAACCAGGAATATCTGCCATAACAAAACTGCGGTGTTTATTTACTGATACTACCCCAAGATTGGGGGTCATGGTGGTAAATGGATAATTAGCCACTTTTGGCTTGGCTGCTGAAACAGAGCGGATAAAAGTAGATTTACCGGCATTTGGCAAGCCCAATAAACCCACATCAGCCAGTAACTTAAGTTCTAGCCGTAAATTGCGCGACTCGCCAGGTGTGCCCTGACTGGTTTGCCGAGGTGCCCGATTAATGCTGGATTTAAAGCGGGTATTACCAAGTCCATGAAAGCCCCCCTGGGCTACCTTGACACGTTGCTCAATCCTGGTCAGGTCAGCCAGTATCTCATCCGTATCCTGATCAATGATTGTGGTGCCTACTGGTACAGTTAACACCAGATCCTCACCTTTGCTTCCTGTACATTCCCGACCACGACCCGGCGCTCCATTTTTTGCTCTATGATGTGGTTGGTAACGGTAGTCTACCAGCGTGTTAAGGCTTTCTTTAGCAATGAGATAAACGCTTCCACCGTCGCCACCATCACCGCCATCTGGGCCTCCCTTGGGGATGTATTTTTCCCGACGAAAACTAAGACAGCCATTGCCACCTTTACCTGCTTCAACCACCACTTTAGCTTCATCAATAAATTTCACAATTGCCTCCAATTTACGAGCAGAGCCTTAACTTTATAATTCGTCGTTGAGCATGGGGTTGTGGTAAAAGATAAGCTTAAAATGTTGGCATAGCAACAACGAACAGCAACTTGATAGCTAGCAGGGAAACAACAGAGTGAGCCTTAATATGCCAGCTGTGAATGAAGATTTAATACATACAACAAATCCAGTGACTGGTCTATGGCCACAGTGCCGGAATGATACTTGATGGATTCAGTAACAGTAATGAAGGGAAGTTAAAGGAAGCCTCATCAGTGATAAGGCTTCTGGTGTTGACAAAATCCTTTTAGATGGGGACCACATTAATGTATTTGCGTCTCTTGGGACCCTTTACAGTGAACTTGACCACTCCGG
>Ga0233444_10003808_pt1 | contig 14747 bp, 15 predicted proteins | sample SI_124_October20_6_FD_182792 | JGI IMG/M metagenome (GOLD analysis project Ga0233444, IMG submission 182792) | Seawater microbial communities from Saanich Inlet, British Columbia, Canada - SI_124_October2016_10_MG | ecosystem: Environmental > Aquatic > Marine > Inlet | place: Canada: British...
GGTATAGGACTTTCTATCCACGATATTAGAGCTACTGGTTCTTACATAAAAGGCACCAATGGCACTTCCAATGGTATAGTTCCTATGCTAAGAGTATTTAACGATACAGCTAGATATGTAGACCAAGGTGGTGGAAAAAGAAAGGGGTCTTTTGCAATATACATTGAACCTTGGCATGCAGATGTTTTTGACTTCTTAGATCTTAGGAAAAATCATGGTAAAGAAGAGCAAAGAGCAAGAGATTTGTTTTACGCTTTATGGACACCAGATTTATTTATGCAGAGAGTAGAAGAAAATGGTGACTGGACTTTAATGTGTCCACACGAATGTCCAGGTTTGTCAGACACACATGGAAAGAAATTTGAGAAACTCTACAAAAAATACGAGTCGGAGGGGAAGGGTAGAAAAACAATTAAAGCTCAAGAATTGTGGTTCAAAATTTTAGAAAGTCAAATAGAGACTGGGACACCATATATGCTTTATAAAGATGCTGCCAACGAAAAATCCAATCAAAAGAATTTAGGAACTATAAAATCTTCTAATTTATGTACAGAGATTATTGAATATACTTCTCCAGATGAAGTTGCTGTATGTAATTTAGCCTCTATCGCGTTACCAAAATTCGTTATTGACGGTAAGTTTGATTTTGAAAAATTATTTAAAGTTACTTACAGAGTAACTAGAAACTTAGATAAAGTAATTGATGCCAACTATTACCCAGTTCCTGAGGCAAGAAATTCTAATATGAGACACCGTCCTATTGGAATTGGCGTTCAAGGTTTAGCAGACGCATTTATTTTAATGAGACAAGCTTTTGAATCTGATGAAGCTAGACAACTAAACAAAGATATTTTCGAAACAATCTATTATGCTGCACTTACGGCCTCTAAAGACCTAGCCATAGAAAAAGGTCCGTATGAATCCTATAAAGGTTCACCTGTATCTCAAGGAATATTACAATTCGACATGTGGAATGTTAAGCCTTCTGACAGATGGGAATGGGATTTGTTACGTGAAGAAATTCAAAAAAATGGAGTAAGAAATTCTCTATTATTAGCTCCTATGCCAACAGCATCTACTGCTCAAATACTTGGAAACAACGAATGTTTTGAACCTTACACTTCTAACATTTATACAAGAAGAGTATTATCTGGGGAATTTATTATTGTCAATAAACATTTATTAAGAGACTTAGTTAAATTAGGAATTTGGGACGATCGTCTTAAAAACAAGCTAATGGCATCCAATGGCTCCATACAAAATATTGATGAAATACCTGATAATATTAAAAATCTATATAAAACTGCTTGGGAAATATCACAAAAGGTTTTATTAGATATGGCAGCAGATAGGGGTGCATTTATTGATCAATCACAATCACTAAATATCTTCATGGAGAACGCAAACTTTGCTAAACTAACTTCTATGCATTTTTATGGTTGGAAAGCAGGGCTTAAAACAGGAATGTATTATTTGAGAACCAAGTCTGCAACTGATGCTATTAAGTTTACTTTAGACAAAGAAGCAATGTCTGAACCAGTTGCTAAAAAAGAAGAAACAGTTCAAGTAACTAAGAAGTAATATAATCTTTGTTCTCTGTTACAATTTAGAGTTGTTAAAGTTTTCTAACTAACTTCATTTTATAAGTTTTCACAATGAGTTGGCAGATTTATATCCTTAGAATTTACTTTAAATCTATTTCTTTATTTATTCCAAAATTTGCTGGCTTAAAAGCATTCAAACTATTCCAAAAAGTAAGAATTAAAACCATAAGAAAAAGAGAAGAGGGGTTTTATAAAGAAGTCTATCACTTTAAAGTTAGTTCATCAAAAGAAGACCTACTTTGTTATGAAATAGGGTCGGAAAATAAGAACCTAGTTTTTTTATTACATGGTTGGGAATCGAATGCTGGTAGCCTTTCCAAATTTGCTTTTCAATTGTCTAATAATAACTATAGAGTCATTAGTTTTGATTTGCCTGGTCATGCGAAATACAAATCAAATTATACCAACTTAGCAGAGTGTAGAGAAGCATTTACAAATATTATAGAATATATAAAACCTGATAAACCTTTCAGCGTGATATCTCACTCTTTTGGTTCAGCTGTTTGTACTTATACTTTGTCAAAATTGAACTATAAGTTAGATAAACTTGTTTTTTTAACTTCTCCAAATTCCATTTTAGAAATTTTTAAAGACTTTAAGAATTTGATAGGTTTATCTAATCATTCCTTTACATATTTTGTTAAAAAAGCAAATTTATTGGCAAATGAAGAAATCAAAAATATTAATGTAGATGAAAAATTAAAACTATTAGATTTTTCAAAATTGCTTTTGATTCATGACGAACATGACAAGATTATTCCAATAAAAAATTCAGAGGAAATAAAGAAAATGAATTTTGAAAATACGCAGCTAATAAAATATTCTAAAATAGGTCATTATAAGATGTTGTGGAATGACAAAGTAGTAGAAGATACCATGAATTTTTTTAAAGAATAAAAAAGGCACCCGTGGGTGCCTAGATAAATTAAACAATTCAAAAAATTTATAGTCTAATTATTTTAATCCTTTAATTACAGAAGTTCCTGCTCCAAAAACGTTGTCTTGACCATAAGGAGAACCTTTTCCGTCGGCATAGCCTTTCCATTTAACTAGCTCTATATAGTTGGGAGACCTAGTCAACTGCTGTTGGACCAATCTTATTTCTTCAGCTCTACCTTGAGCTCTTAGAATAGCTGCTGTCTTTTCTCCTTCTGCCTTCATTATTTCTGCATTTGCTAGATATTGTTGTTCTTCTTCCAATTCTTTAGCTTTTTGATTTCTTTGCTTTTGGGTTTCTTTTTCAGTAATTGCAACTTTTACATTATCAGGTAAATTTACGTCTGCAATTTCACAGAAATTATAAGAAATAAAATTGGCAGGAAATTCGGATTGAAAAATAGTATCCATTTCAGTTTCTAAAGCTTCTCTTTTTGTAGAGTAAATTTCTTCATAAGTATATCTTCCAATTACGTCTTTAATAACTCCTCTTACTTTTGCATCAATAAAAGAGCTCTCAAATGCTTTCCCATGTTTTAGGTGCAATTTTGCTGTATTATTTTGCATAGGATTGTAATTTATGGTTACATCAATTCCAATTTCCATCCCATTTTTTTCCATCACTTTAGAACTATAGTTTCTACTTTGCTGAAGGATATTGTAGGTTATCATCTCATTCCAAGGAGCAATAAAAACCGTTCCTTCTGTATAAACGTTAGTTTGGTCTATACCGCCAGTATATGGTCTATATATAAAACCTTCTTCACCAGGATTTACATCTGTCCATGACATGAAAAATAATGATACAAGTATAATTCCTATTCCACCGAATAAAGTTGTTTTTAAAATGTTTTTAGGTTCAATTTCTATTTCACTCATGATTTTGGTTTATTTATTATTGTTTTATAAATATTATATGCAGCAACCATGTTCAAAAACAGTGCCAAGATTTTTATAATTGGGTGTGTTCTTATTGCATACATGATAGTTACTACGAACAAAAGTGCAGCTAAAGTAACATTTAGTATTATACTTAAAATGTATTTATTATTATTCATCATATCATTTTTTTAGGATCTACCCACTCGTCATATTCCTCTGCTGTGACATATCCTAAATTGATGGCTTCTTCTTTCAAAGTTGTGCCATTTTTATGTGCAGTATTTGCTATTTCTGCAGCTTTGTAATAGCCTATTTTATTATTTAAAGCAGTAACTAGCATTAACGAATTGTTTAATAGTTTTTCAATATTTGCATGATTTGGCTCAATTCCCTTAGCACAATGCTCATTAAATGACAAAGTGGCATCTGCTAAAATCGTTGCACTTTCAATTAAATTTTTCGCCATCATAGGCTTGAATACATTTAATTCATAATGTCCTTGTGCACCTCCGAAACTTATCGCTACATCATTTCCCATTATCTGAGCACATACCATAGTAAGAGCTTCACATTGTGTAGGGTTCACCTTTCCCGGCATTATGGATGAGCCTGGTTCATTTGCAGGAATAATTAATTCACCAATACCAGATCTTGGTCCGGAAGCCAACATCCTAATGTCATTAGCAATTTTATTGATGGATACTGCTAATTGTTTTAAAGCTCCATGTGTTTCTACAATTGCATCGTGGGCAGCAAGGGCTTCAAACTTATTTTCAGCAGTTATGAATGGCAAACTGGTTAGTTCTGCAATATTTTTTGCCACCATTTTCGAATAGCCTTCTGGAGTATTTAGACCAGTACCTACAGCAGTTCCTCCTAGTGCAAGTTCACTTAAATGTTCCAATGTATTGTTAAGAGCTTTTAAACCGTGGTTTATCTGAGATACATATCCAGAAAATTCTTGTCCCAAAGTTAGTGGAGTTGCATCCATTAAATGGGTCCTTCCAATTTTAACGACCTCTTTAAACTCTATTGCCTTTTTCTCAATTGTTTCTTTGAGTGCAGTAACTCCAGGTATTGTTTTTTCAATTATTACTTTGTAGGATGCAATATGCATTGCTGTTGGAAAAGTATCATTTGAAGATTGAGATTTATTAACATCGTCATTAGCTTTTAAAGTACTATTTCCTTCGTCTAGAGAACCACCATTTAATACATGGCCTCTATTGGCAATAACTTCATTTACATTCATATTGCTCTGTGTTCCCGAACCAGTTTGCCAAACCACAAGTGGAAACTCATCGTTTAATTGGTTGTCTATTATTTCATCACAAACTTTGGCTATTAAATTTTTTTTGTCTTCTTCTAAAACACCAAGCTGAAAATTAGTGATGGCTGCTGCTTTCTTCAAAACGGCAAATGCATGCACTATTTCTAATGGCATAGATGCTGGTGGGCCAATTTTAAAATTATGTCTTGATCTTTCAGTTTGAGCTCCCCAATATTTTGTTGACTCAACTTGAATTTCTCCAATGGTATCTTTTTCGATTCTAAAGCTCATTTTAATATTTTTATTACTAATTTAGTTCAAAGAAACTTAATTCAAATTTAAAATTTATGGTTATAGGTACAGCAATATTTTTATTTTTCTTTGGTATGGCTTTCTGGGTGCTGTTATTTTTAGGAGGCTTTATTGGTCTTTGGGTTCAATGGGGTGTAATAGATATCACCAAAGCTCAATTATCCAAAAGAGGCATCATAAAAGATGTTTAAGATATAATTTTCAAGAAATTTTCTTTAGGTCTTCCTATTTCAGCCAAACTTCTACTTACCAGAATAGGCCTTTCAATCAACTTAGGTTCCTTTATCATCCAATTAATTATCTCTTCTTCAGAAAGGGATTTGCCTTTTATATTTTCTTTATAAACTGCTTCACTTTTTCTAATAAGCTCGGATGCAGAAATATTTAATTTTTTTAAAAGATCTATCAACTCGTCTTTAGAAATTTTATTTTCCAAATAATTAATAATTTCAGGTTGAATGTTTTTAGATTCTAGAAAAGCCAATCCTTCTCTACTTTTACGACATCTTTTGTTGTGATAATATTTCATTTATTTTGATTTTCCGTAACTCATTAAAAAAGAATTTAAAAAAGGCTGTAATTCACCATCGAGTACTTTAAATGGATCATTGCTTTGAAAATTTGTTCTATGATCTTTGACTCTTTTATCATCTAATACATAGCTTCTAATTTGGGATCCCCACTCAATTTTCTTTTTCCCGGCTTCAATTTCGTCTTGTTTTTCTCTTCTTGCTCGTAATTCAAGCTCATAAAGTTGAGACTTTAATAATTGCATTGCTTTTTCTCGATTGCCAAGTTGAGATCTAGTTTCAGTATTTTCGATAACAATTCCTGTTGGGGCATGTTTTAGCCGTACTCCAGTTTCAACCTTATTAACATTTTGCCCTCCTGCGCCTCCACTTCTGAAAGTGTCCCAGCTAATATCAGCTGGACTAATATCTATTTCTATGGTGTCGTCAACACTCGGATAGACGTAAACTGATGAAAAAGAAGTCATTCTTTTTCCCTGTGCATTAAATGGGCTTATTCTCACAAGTCTGTGAACACCATTTTCACCTTTTAAATACCCAAATGCAGAGTCTCCAGAAATTTCGAGAGTTACCGTTTTAATTCCAGCTACATCCCCATCTTGAGAATGAATTTCTTTGACTTTGTATCCATTCTTCTCACACCACATTAAGTACATTCTCATTAGCATTGCACTCCAATCACAACTTTCTGTGCCACCTGCACCGGCAGTAATCTGAAGGATTGCATCCAAATGATCTTCTTCAGAAGAAAGCATGTTTTTCAACTCTAAACCCTCTAAATTTTCAACTAATTTTTTATGTTGACTTAAAACTTCTTCCTCAGAAGATTCTCCTTCTTTAAAAAAATCAAATAGAACTTCTGTGTCTTCAAGATTGGTTTTTAAATTATCGTAAGACTTTACCCACAATTTCTTGTTTTTTATAGACTTTAATACAACTTCGGCTTTTTTAGGGTCATTCCAAAACTCAGGATCCTGAGTTACTAATTCTTCTTCTTTGATTAATTCTCTTTTCTTGTCAATGTCAAAGATACCCCCTTAACGCTTCCAGACGATCTTTAATAACTTTAAGTTGTTCAGGTGAAATCATGTTGTTGAATTTTAACAATGTTAATAGAAAAATTTATCTTAATCTTAATTTATCCCCATTATTTAAGCTGTTTTTTAAAATTAGTTGATTTCTTTTTTTTAATGACTTCATTTTAATCCCATAAGTTTGAGAAATAGTTCTTAAATCTTCACCATTATTCACCACGTGAATTCTTTGTTTGGATCTATTTCTTTTAGGTTGAATAAATACTTTAGTTCCTACACTTAATACCGATTGGTTGTTGTCGTCGTTATATTTCAGTATTTGTTTTAATTTAATATTTAAGCTTTTCGCAATTGTCTCATAAGTTTCTTGATTTTGAGAAATTACATATTTTATTTTGTTAGGATGCATGTAAATATTTCGTTTACCAGATATTAAGTTCTTATCAATTTTTTTGCTGTCCAATTGATACAGTTTATTTTCTTCTATAATTTTTATTAGAAGTTCTGGATACTTGTTGTTGGTTGCATAACCAGCTTTTTTAAGGCCTTTTGCCCAAGATTTATAATCTGTAATTTTATAGTCAAAAAGAAATTCATATCTGCTGTATTTATTAAGAAAAAGAGAGTGGTCTACAAAGGATTCCAAGACATTTTTATAATTTCTAAAACATTCATTCTTTTTATCATCATCAGCAAATATTTTTTTTCCTTCCCATCCATGACACTTTATCCCAAAGTGATTATTTGCTTTTGTAGCCAGCCTTGAATTTCCATTGTTGCTTTCCAATATTCCTTGGGCTAAGGTTATACTTGCTGGAATCTTATATTGATGCATTTGTTTTACCGCTAAGTAAGAGTATTTTTCAATATATTCTTTTCTTGAAATTTCTTGTCCAAATGCAGCGTTTGTTGAAATTACTAACCCAATAGCAATGCACTTAAAGTATTTACCCAAAATCATTTTGTTGGTGTTTTATTGTAAAGGAAAATATTTTTAAAATCTTTTTCTATCGATGTTCCTATAACTGCAATATCTGCACCAGCATCCCAAACATTTTCTAAATCTCGTTGACTATTGATACCTCCACCAACAATTAATGGGATATCTATCGTTTTTTTAACTTCTGCTATCATTTCCTCTCCAATGCTTTCTGCTGCACCTGATCCTTTGTCCAAATAAATATATTGCAGACCCAATTGTTCTCCTGCTAAAGCAGTTGCAGCTGCAATAGAACTTTTGTTTTTTGGTATTGGAAGAGATTCACTCATGTAAACTGCTGAGTTTAAATTATCTCCCTCCACAAGAATATAGCCACATGGTAAAATTTCAAGGTTACTAGCTTTGATTTTAAATGCTGATTTTACATGTTGCCCGATCAAAAGTTCTGGATTTCTCCCACTTATAAGAGATAATAAAAATATGCCATCTGCAAAGTTAGAGATTTGTTGGTTGTCCCCTGGGAAAATTAAAACAGGCTTGGAGGAAAGAGTTTTAATTTTCTTCAAAAAATCATCGAACATCCGGTGATTTATTAAACTCCCACCAACTAAAATAAAGTCGCAGCTAGAATTATTTGTTAGAGTAATTAATTCGCTTATTTCCTCTAAAATAATTTTATCAGGATCAATTAAAACACACCATTGTTTTTCTCCTTTTGATATTTTATCGCTAATAATCTTCTTAATCATGGCTAATGATATAATCTGTGTTGAAAGCTAAAAAATAATTTCGAAAGTTGGATACTTTTATATTACTAGAGAATGAAAAATTTGGATGACTGCAAAAGCCTTTATATCCTTCAGATTTTTTTTTAACTATTAAATGATTGTTAAATAAAACTGAATTGTCTTTTTTAGATTTATAAAGGACCTCTTTAATACACCATTTTTTAAGTAACTCTTTTAAATCATTACCATCGTTGAAGTCTTCTTTATTTGTAAATTTATGTTTTATTTTCAATGTGTTCCTATTGTTTTGTTCTATGTCTATCCCACATGGGAAATCAGCAATAATTATTGCAATTATATTTTTAGTATGAGTAATAGAAATCTCTTTGTTGGATTTTTCTATGTAAGGAATCCCATTTTTTGAAATTAATATTTCATTATCGATAAGTTCATTAAAAAGAAGTTTCACTCCATAAATCTGCCATTTTCTGTTTTCATTTTTGTAATCTATAAAATCCTTATGGTAATTAGGATGAATAATCTTGCAATGATTTAGTATAAATTCATCTTGATTAAATTCCCAAATACCAACTTTATAGTTAGTTCCTTTAGATATTTTTTGTAGTGGCAAAACTTATAATTAAAAGTAATTTATTTCTTTGTAAAAGAATTGACAATAAAAAAAATGTCTTTTTTCAGTTGATTTAAATGAGCCTCTTTATATTTGATCAAATATCTTAAAAATAAAAATGATATTTTAGGATTACAACCTATTTTTCATTTTTCAAAAAAAAGAAATAATCTAATATTGAGAAAATAAATGCAAATAATAAGGTTATTAAGTTATCTAAGTTAAATAGAATCGTAAATTAATTCTTGCAAATCATTAATGAAGGATTTATATATATATAATTCTCTATCTTCTAAAAAAGAGAAATTTATCCCAATTGAAAAAGATCATGTTGGAATGTATGTCTGTGGTCCCACTGTCTATAGCAACGTTCATGTAGGAAATGTAAGAACATTTATGTCCTTTGATATGGTATATCGATACTTATTACATTTAGGTTATAAGGTAAGATATGTTAGGAATATCACGGATGCAGGACATTTAGAAAATGATGCGGATCAAGGAGAAGACAGAATTGCAAAAAAAGCATATTTGGAGAAAATTGAACCTATGGAGGTCGTACAACGCTATACTGTAGATTTTCACAATACATTAAACCGTTTTAATTTTTTACCACCCAGCATTGAACCTACTGCAACTGGCCATATTATTGAGCAAATAGAAATTATCAAGCAAATTGCAGAAAAGGGATTTGCCTATGAAGTTAAAGGGTCAGTTTATTTTGATGTTTTAAAGTACAATCAAAAAAACAACTATGGAATATTAAGTGGAAGAAAAATCGAAGATTTAATACATAATACTCGTTTACTAGATGGTCAGTCGGATAAGAAGAATCCACAAGATTTTGCTCTTTGGAAACGCGCAGAGCCACAACATATAATGAGATGGCCATCACCTTGGGGAATTGGTTTTCCGGGTTGGCACTTGGAATGTACTGCAATGAGCACTAAATATCTGGGTAAAAAATTTGATATTCATGGAGGAGGAATGGATTTGAAATTCCCTCATCACGAATGTGAAATCGCTCAAGCTGAGGTTTGTAATGATAGCAGCCCAGTTAATACTTGGATGCATACAAATATGCTCACCTTAAATGGTCAAAAAATGGCTAAATCTACTGGAAATTTTATTTTACCAAATGATTTCTTTACTGGAGACAGCAAACATTTAAGTAAAAGTTTTTCTGCTGGTAGTGTTAGGTTTTTCATTCTTCAGGCACATTATCGTAGTGTTTTAGACTTTTCAAATGAAGCATTATTGGCTTCAGAAAAAGGATATAATAAATTAATGGAAAGTATCCGAATTTTAGAAACTTTGAGTCCCTCTTCAAGCACTTCCGATTTTAATGTTACATCTTGGAAAGAGAATTGTTACAATGCTATGAATGATGATTTTAATTCTCCAATTTTAATTGCAGAACTATTTAGAGTGGTAAAATTTATAAATCATGTGAAAGATGGTAGCTCTACAATTAGTAAAAAAGACTTGGACATTATTATTAACTCTTTGAATGTATTTGTCTTCGAAATTTTAGGCCTTCAAAATGTTAATGAAGCTGCAAATCAATACAAAGAAAAATTAGAAGAGACGTTAGAGTTGCTAATTAAAATGAGATCTGATGCAAGAGCAAACAAGGACTTTGAATTATCAGATAAAATAAGAATTGAGTTAGATGAAATTGGTATTCAACTTAAAGATTCTATTGGGGGAACAACCTTTAAAATTGACTAAGCATGAAGCTCTTTAACGCAAATAAAATTTTCCTTATTTCTAGTTTGTTCTTTGTAGTAAACTGTTTTTTTTCTCAAAACAGTTTAGTAGATTCTTTATTTAGTAATAAAGGAGAACAATATTTTTCTTTCGACACTCCAAAAAATATTAATGCTGTTAGTAAAATTATTTCTATAGATCATAAATCAAATGCTCAAATGATTTATGCTTACGCAAATAAAAAAGAATTTATTGATTTTTTAGATTTAGAAATTCCATTTGAAATATTAAATAACGAAATACAAATACTGGAGTCTACCACATCTAGATCTTCTTGGAATTTTTACCCTAATTATCAAGAATACGAAAATATGATGCAGGCCTTTGCCGATTCTTTTCCATCAATTTGCAAACTTCATAATCTTGGAACATTAAATTCTGGACATAAAATTTTAGCAGTTCAAATATCTAATAATGTTGGTATTCCCGAAAATGAACCTTCTTTTTTATATACTTCTTCTATGCATGGAAATGAGCTAACTGGCTACGTTTTAATGTTGAGGTTGGTAGATGAAATATTAAACGGCTATAGTCTTGGCAATTACACTAATATTGTTGACGGAATAGATTTATGGATTAATCCTTTAGCTAATCCAGATGGAGCATTTGCAGCAAGTGATCTCTCTGTTAATGGTGCGGTGAGAGGCAATGCGAATTGGATTGATTTAAATAGGAATTATCCAGACCCAGTAGATGGCGATCATCCAGATGGTAACCCATGGCAAGAAGAAACAATAATTTTCATGAATCTTTCGGATTCCATTCCTTTTAGTATGTCCTGTAATTTTCACACTGGAGCAGAAGTCTTTAATTATCCCTGGGATACCTGGTCAAATTTAACTGCAGACGATTCTTGGTGGCAAAATATTGGTTCTAACTATGCAGATACTGTTCATCAACATGGTCCTTTGGGATATTTTAATGATTTAAACAATGGACTTACTAATGGATGGGTATGGTATGAGGTAGACGGAGGAAGACAAGACTTTATGAATTATTTTAAACGTTGTAGAGAATCTACCATTGAACTTTCCTCGACTAAGGTTCCAAATCCTTCTACTTTGCCAAATTACTGGAATTCAAATAAAGCTTCTTTAATTAATTATATTAAAGAGTCTTTAAATGGTCTTAGAGGAATAGTAACAGATTCTATAACTGGACAACCACTTAATGCTCGAGTAGAGATTTTTGGCCACGATTATGACAGTTCTCACGTTTATTCAAATTTGCCAGTGGGAAATTACCACAGATATTTAAGCCCAGGTAATTATTTAGTCAATTTTAGCGCTCAAGGGTACGAAAGTAAGTCCATAAATGTGGATATTTATAGTGCAACTCCTACAGTTTTAAATGTACAATTGGGAGAGAGTAACTTGGTTGGAATTAGTGATTTAAAAATAGAAAAAAAGTTGATAAAAAAAGTAGATGTCTTGGGTAGAGAGGGTTCTGAAAATTCTTTACAAATTCAAATATTTGACGATGGTTCAACATTAAAAATATTTAATAACAAAAATAAATAAACATGAAAAACCTTTTAATTATTTCAATTTCCTTTATGTCTTTAGGCGTTTTTTCTCAAGAAAAATTTGAGACCAATAGAACTGGCAGCGATTATAAATTCAAAGTGCTTAAAGATTTAGAAGCTACAGATGTTCAAGATCAAGGAAGAACTAGTACTTGCTGGAGTTTTTCTTCTTTATCATTTTTCGAATCGGAAATTATAAGATTAAAAAACGAACGTCATAATCTTTCAGAAATGTTTATTGCCAGAAATGCTTATTTAGGAAAAGCAGAAAATTATCTGAGAATGTATGGTACTTTTACTTTTGGTCCTGGTGGAGCATTTCACGACATACCATGGGTTATTAAAAGATATGGTATTGTTCCAGAAGAAGTATATAAAGGCTTGAACTATGGAAGCACAACCCATAAGCATTCAGAAATGGAGGCAGTATTAGATGCTGCTGTTAAAGCACTAGCTAAAAAACCTCAGAATGGAAAACTAACTCCGGTTTGGAAAAATGGTATAGAAGGCATTCTCGATGCATATTTAGGGGAGCTACCCAGTGATATAGAAGATTTTAATTTTACTTACAAAGGAAAGCAATACAATCCAAAATCTTTTTCAAAATCCTTAGGACTAAATATGGACGATTATATTTCCATTACTTCATTTTCTCACCATCCATTTTACAGTCAATTTGTATTAGAGGTTCAGGATAATTGGGCCATGCAGTCTAGCTACAATTTGCCTCTTGATGAGTTCATGAATGTAATGGAACAAGCTATTTTGAGCGGCTATACTTTTGGTTGGGGAGCAGATGTTTCAGAAAAAGGTTTTGGCTATAGGGATGCTTTGGCAATTGTACCTGAAGATGAATCAACCATCCAAAAATCTGGAAAGGATAGTAAAAGATTTAATGATGCTGGTGCTGTTAGAATTAGCAATGCTTTTGTCTCCCCAGTAAAAGAGAGAAATATTACCCAAGAAGATAGACAAATCGCATTCGATAATCAAGAGACAACGGATGATCATGGAATGCATGTTACTGGCCTAGTAGAAGATCAAAAAGGGACTAAGTATTTTATAGTTAAAAATTCATGGGGAGAAAGCAATGATAGAGATGGCTATTTCTTTGCTTCATTTCCATATGTAAAGTATAAAACTTTAAATATTCAAGTTCATAAAGATGTATTGTCAAAAGATCTCAAAAAGAAATTAGGAATTAAATAATGGCAAGAATATTGGGATATATTTTGATTGCTCCCATATGGATGTATCAAAAATTAATTTCTCCTTTTTTTCCTAGTACTTGTAGATTTAATCCTACTTGCTCCAACTACGCAATAGATGCTATTAAATTAAAAGGCCCCTTTGTTGGATTTTGGTTAGCTTTAAAAAGAATTTCAAAATGCCATCCATGGGGAGGAACAGGTTACGATCCACTGCCTTAAAATTTACAATATGCTAAAAATAGATATGCATTCTCATATAATTCCAAAAAATCTTCCAGACTGGGAGAAAAAGTTTGGGTATGAGGGTTTTATAAGGCTAGAACATCATAAACCTAGCTGGGCCAATATGATGCAGGGAGATAACTTTTTCAGAGAAATAAATCACAATTGTTGGGATCCTGAAGTTAGAATAAATGAGTACGAAAAATATACTACTCAAGTTCAAGTAGTATGTACAATTCCTGTCCTATTTGCATATTTTTCAAAACCAAAAGATGGTCTAGAAGTCGCTAGATTTTTAAACGACGATTTAGCTAATTTGGTAAATAAATATCCTAAAAAATATATTGGTTTAGGCTCTTTGCCTATGCAAGATCCTGAGCTTGCAGTTCAAGAACTTTTTAGAATCAAAGAATTAGGACTAAAAGGGGTGCAGATAGGATCTAATATTGAAGATAAAAATTTAAATGAACCTGATTTTTTTCCAGTTTGGGAAGCATGTGAAAAGCTTGGATTGGCTGTATTGGTTCATCCATGGAATATGATGGGCAAGAAAAATATGAATAAATATTGGCTTCCTTGGTTAGTTGGAATGCCAGCGGAAACTTCTCGTGCAATGTGCTCTATGATATTTGGAGGAATTTTTGACAAGTTCCCAAATTTAAGAGTCAACTTTTGCCATGCAAGTGGGTCTTTTTTATCAACTATTGGAAGAATAGAACATGGTTTTAATTGCAGGCCAGATCTTGTCGCAGTTGACAATCCTAAGAATCCGAGAGAATATTGTGGTCACTTTTGGGTAGATTGTATTACCCACGATGAAGAAATGCTCCATTATGTTTTAAAAATGCAAGGTTCTAAAAGAGTTACATTGGGAAGTGATTATCCATTTCCATTGGGTGATCTTGAAATAGGAGAGTTTATAAATCGAATGAATTTAGAAAAATCTGTTGTTGAAGATATTTTTTGCAATAGTACTTTAGAATGGTTGAATCTAAAAAAAGAAATGTTTATATGAGAGTTTTAATTTGGTTACTTTTATTAGTATTTTATTCTTTACCATCTTTTTCACAAGATAGCTATTGGCAACAGAACATAAAATACGACATGAACATTGATTTTGACCACAAAAGTCATCAATTTGATATTCACCAA
>Ga0233444_10003812_pt1 | contig 14741 bp, 11 predicted proteins | sample SI_124_October20_6_FD_182792 | JGI IMG/M metagenome (GOLD analysis project Ga0233444, IMG submission 182792) | Seawater microbial communities from Saanich Inlet, British Columbia, Canada - SI_124_October2016_10_MG | ecosystem: Environmental > Aquatic > Marine > Inlet | place: Canada: British...
TGGAATAGGTGAATATCATGGCAGCAGTGACCATCATCAAGCTAACTGGAGAGAACCATCGAGACATCGATGCAGTCGCATCTCAGATTAAGTCAATCTGTGACAACGGCGGTATCAGTCTACGTGGCCCAATTCCACTACCAACTCGTCGCCTTGTGGTTCCATGCCGCAAAGCACCAGATGGTGAAGGAAGTGAAACCTACGATCATTGGGAGATGCGCATTCACAAGCGTCTTCTAGAGATGGATATCACCAGCGGAAAGGACGAAAGCGCTCTAAGACAGGTCGCTAGAATTCCAATTCCAGACACCGTGAGCATTGAATTATCAATGCGCTCGATGAACTGAAACTGACCTAGAGTCAGAGCGCATTTGCGCTAACCCCGATGAGTGGACGGAGAGTCCAGTTCTAACGAACTACTCTCCAAAACGACTTTCCGTCTACTCATCAAAAACTCTTACAAACTTTATTCTTAAACGGCGCTAGCGTTCACAGTGCTGCAATTTCAGCAACACCTGAGTCAACCAAATAGTTAGCAGTCATTTGGTCTAAGAATAGAACATCTCCTGCTCCAAGGGTGATTTCCCCATCTGCAGTGATTATTGGGTCTTCCATGGATTGAAGAACTCTGATTCGAAGCATCTGATCAGTATCTGGAGAATCACTTTCTACAATTTCCGGTTCATCATCTACTACAGCATCGGCTGAAGCCCAAGCATCAAAATCCATTTCTTCTTTCTTCTTGGAAGGAGCTAATTCCATTGCTGCAGCGTGATTACTGATTTCTGAAGTATCAACTACTAGTGATGGCTCTTCTACTGGCTGCACCCCTTGTAATTCAGGATAAGCATCAGCCTTTGCAAGGATTTCTTCTTCATCAATTTCAATATCCGGTAAGGGGGCGGACTTGTCTTCTAATGCAATAGGGGGTGGTCCTTGGCCAGTTAATCCACCACTATCTGGAATAAATGAGTCAAGTTGTGTTGTTCCTGCTGCTAAAGTTACTTCTTTGGCAAGTCCCTCAGAAGCAAGCCCCATCTGCATAGCATTCCAATTGACAGATTGCTTGAATCGATTAACTTGCTCTGTAGCATTAGCGTAGAAGTCCCTTTCAGAGGGGTCATGTCGAGACCAATCCAGATTTGCTAGGTCTTGTCCTTGCGAACCACCTTCTGTTCGCAATGCCATGCTTGCTGAATGTTGCATCATTGCAACAAGTCTCTTTCGTGCAAGTTCAGATGCCGTTCTCCGAATGTTTGCTTGACGTTTTTGGATTGTCTGCATCTTCATCGACGGTCCGACATTTCTGTAAACATTATGGATCTCCATTTCGACAGTATCGAGTAACAGTGCGACCTTTGACCAGAAGTCCTGGCTTGGTAGTGGCATAGGTACACTTCTTCCAACTTGCTGTCTAAGTGTGGAAAAAAGTTGTTCCTCGATCTCTTTCGCCTGAGCAGGGTTGAGGAAGGTCCGCTCGGCCATGCTAAATGCCGTGGCGCGGACCACCTATCAACCCTTCAGCCAAAATTACTGAACATCAGGGACGAAGATTCAAACCCAGCAACCGTGGGTCCACCCGTGGTGGACCCAGTGAGACAGGCTTGCGTGATTGTTTTTCTAATGCTACTCACCCCGTGGGCAGCTGCAGATATTTCAACATGGCAAGGGCCTTCATCCTCTCCAAATAATTCAGGCCCAGAGCCATCCAATTCAACCTATGAGGGGTTTGTTTTACCTGCAAACTCAACTATTACAGGTTCTAGTTTTGAAGTGGCTCCAAATTGGATTAATGCTGAAGACAATGGGTCGATTTGGTCAAAAGATACTCCGAGTGGCTTCTCTATTGGAGAATCTAATCAAACCTCATACCTAACTTCTAACGGTGAATTAACTCTAGCCCCAATCTCTACTTATGGGGTAATGACTGATTTCGAAACTAGTATCCCACAATTTGGAACCTGGTCTTCACATGGTGATGAATTCTGGATGCCTGTTAACCTCTCAACAGTCGCCTATGGTCCAGTAAATGCCACTAATGGATATGTTGTAGCAGGAACAAACGGTTCAATACAACCAGGCAGTGAAGGGTTCATACGTTCTCAGTTTTGGCCAGTACCAGAAGTTGTAAGATATTTCAATCTGACATTCGACCGGTGGAATTCATTTGATTTGGATGATATCGCAGAGATTCATTATTCAGTCGACAATGGAATTAATTGGGTAATAATGGATAATTGGACCGGACAGTCAACAAATTGGAATAATGAAAAATATTCTTTGGATTCACTAGTGGCAAATTCCAGTAGTATCGGATTTAGGTATTTTGTGAAAACTTCAGTTAATTCAACTACCGATGTTGGTCTATTCATTGATTCATTCAACCTTTCAAACCAAGGGGATCCTTACGGAACATGGTTCCATGGAAACTCCAGTGGAGGATATTCTGCGAATGCAGATGGGACTCTGATAATCCCAGTAAACCTTTCAGGACTTTCTGTACCTCTGGAATTAACCTACTGGTCTAATTGGGATATTCAAGGTGGGAATTCAGACAATATGCTCGTCATGATTTCTCAAGACAATGGCTCATCTTGGACGGCGATGAACCCAGTCCCCGGAGTGCCAGGTCAAGGAATCGCATCAGGTGGTGCTTCATACACTCAGCAATCATACGGTTGGAGAGAGATTCAGCACCCCTTCCCATCATGGGCATCAACCAGTCAAAATGCAGATAACATGCTGATGCAATTCAGAGTAAGAACAGATGCATCTACCAATTATGGAGGTAGTTCAATAGATGGTTGGGAAGGCATCATGATCGATGATCTACGTGCACTTTCAGGAGTTGGTACTGCTAATATGGAAGTTAGGGAACTGGGGAATTTCACGAACAATACCGGCCACTACCTGGAAACTGTGCAAGGCTATCCTAACGAGTGGAAGCATGTTGCCTGGGAAGGAAATAATGGTCCATGGTTTTCTGCAGATTCGTTTGAATCTATCCAAGAGTTACCATCGGGTTGGAGAGTTGATCAGATAAGAGGCGTAGATACTTGGGAAAGAGGGCCTATCGACAACTCCAACGGATATGGCCCGAATTCAACCTCTTGGCCTAGCGGGAATAAAGGAATGGCGATTAATCTTGATGATGAATATTCTAACAATATGTACACACACTTAGTATCACCAAATTATTACATTCCAGAGGGTTCTACTGCTAGGCTAACTTTCAGTCATTGGATATGTACTGAAACATCATGGGATGGAGGCACGATATTCACATCAGTTGATGACGGCCTAACATGGCAGCATTTCGGCAATAATATAACTGGGTTTTATGAGAGAACATCCCAAGTTAATACAAACTCTCCATTTTATGCCAAGGGCATTTTCGATGGTTCAACTGTGGCTAATGGGTGTGGAACAAACAATTCAAATCACACCTTTAGTCGTATAAGTGGAGACATCTCAGATTTAGCTGGTAATAATGTTAGAATCAGGTTTTCATTCTTCTCCGATGCTTACATCGAAGAAGATGGATGGTACATTGACGATGCTGGTATCGTAATCGACAGATTCCAGTCCAATGGGACTTGGACAAGTCCGTTAATTGATGTTGATGAATCGGGCTGGGCAAGGCTAACTGCATTATTTGAAGAGCCAGAAGGAACGAATTTGTCGGTAGACGTCCTCGATGTAAATGGAGATATAATTCCCGGTCATAGCAATCTCTCTCTTCCATTTAATTTAGACATTGCAGCATGGGAATATTCACAATTAAAATTCAAACTAAAGTTTTCTACAACCAATGAGTCTCTAACTCCTAGAGTTCATATTATACATCATGGCGCCACTGAATATTTCACTCTTGAATCTCTCAAACGTATGGACTCAGGATTACCCATATGGGTCGGAGAACCATCACTCGCTCCGCCATCTGGTGAATATTCAATCAGTATTCAAATGCCAAATTGGCGACCTTTCTCAAGTATAATTGTTGAATGTGATGGGAATATTTCAGCATCGATAACCGAAATAGCCAATCGCGTTCCAATACTGGGGCATAGTAATCAAACTCCTTCTTCGAGTAACCAAGTTAGTTTGATTGACGAGAAAGAATGCGGAGAGACTCTAATCAATCCATTCGGGCCAGCTCAACAGATTACTTTGAGCCTAGTAATTCAAGCAGGTGAAGAATTTACTTGGATCAAGTTAGAACCAGTTACTCTCCGTGCTCCAGTTAGCCCTTCAATCGACATGGGGGATAATGGCGATGTTGACTGGGCATGGGATGGAAGGTTCCACCATGTGACTGAATTACATTCGTTATCGGTTGATGGAGTCCAAATCACACTAAATGATTCCAGAGGCTTCAGTAGCATTTACTCCAATGATTTAGAATTCTCAATTTTGTTACCTGCAAAAAACATCTCATCGCTATCATGGAATTGCAGTGATCATCTCTACTGTTACAAAGGAGATATTAATTTCATCACAAATGGTTCGCAATCTCCAGTTGTGGAAGAAAATCAAATCTGGATAAACAACTCTGGATTTATGCATTACATGACAGAATACAAATTTTCGTTCTCAGCCTCTGATTCGACAGCATTCAAGTTAATCTCGTTGAATTACATTTCAGGATTTAATCATACGATTCAAATCGATACGCCATCCAACGATTTACTAACTGAAAGTCAATTAGAAAAATCAATATTGTCAGTTAGTATTTCTGCTCAAAGAGGTGGCATAAATTTCGATGGAGATATCATCCACCAACGTTCTATTATTGACGAATGGGTATCAATTCCTAGTGACACATTCAGGCCTGGTTTTAGCCAATCTGCAGTTTCAAGTCACTCTGCCATTCTCAACACCTCTGCGCTAGAAACAATTAATCTCAAGATCTCCACCAGTGCTAGTGCTATCGATACCATTGCTGAGATAACAATTGACAATCTGGCAAATGGAGGCCGATTCATTCAGAATTCAGGAGTAGGTATAATCGCTTTAGACACTGGAAACAGTAGTTGGGACGGTGAATTGGCAACATGGACATTAGAATCTAAATGGCTTCTAGATGATAATTCTAGATTATACTGGTTCGCATCCTCATCTAACTTTGAAGGTCAAGAGTTAGGCCCTGTAATGGACACCTCAGGTTCCGGCCAACACGCTGCATCGACGAATGATTTAGAAGTAATATCATTCAATGCGTGGGCCAATAATCGTTCACTTCACGATTTAGGAAATCCATTATGGCCACTAAACGTCAAAGGCGGTGAAGAGATTATTGTTGAAGGAGAGGTTAGGTACTCTGGATTGTATGGGGTCCATCCATCAGGTGCTGATGTAGATGTAGTGGTTTCTCTCTATGAAGGAGAGCAAGCAATTTCGAATATTTCTGTAAATATTAGTGCTGAAGGGTTATTCAATGCCACATTAGTAACTCCTGACCAGGGGTTAATGAGTGGCAATGAGTTGAAAATAATACCTCACTTAACACGAATTGGCCCTATACAAGACAACACTGCTAGTGATGCAACCTCACTATCGCAGCATGTATTATTCGTTCTAGACGAGTTCAATGCAGAGGTTGTGTCGCTGGAGGTAAATGCACCTGGAGGCAATCAACCAGCAGATGGCCATGTTTGGCACCCAGGGCAAGATATACCTTTGCAGGTTCACATTGTGGATGATAACGGCTTGCCTTCTACAATGGAATTATACTACAATCGAAGCGGAAGAGGCTGGGAATCGATTGACTTCCTAACCCCGATTGGTTCTACTTCGGCAATAATCGATTTACCTTTAATCGATGAAATGTCAGTACCTCTGCCCGACCAGGAAGTAGGATGGATCGATGTCTTCTTTGAAGGTAGAGATTTGTCTGGTAATGACCTTCAAGGGGGCGGCAATCAATCAAACCCATATGCTAGAGTTCATGTTCAGCCAAGATATTCAACATGGATAAGTGGTGATTCATTAGGACTTGATAAAATAGATAATTATCTATTACCGGGTAATACGCATAGCTTTAATTTCACTATTTCCGATGAAAACGGAATTGAATCTATCGACACCATACGGCTCGATTTATCGAAAGATCAGAACATGTGTGACATCCAATGGACCCCATGGAACAATCAAATCGTTCACGATGTAGGATGTTTCATCAAACCTCCAACCATAAATGCGCAGCAGAGGTGGCAAACTAACACTTGGGATGTCAGTATTGATTTCGAGTTACGTTGGGACCTGAAAGAAGATCTAGGTTCCGAAGTGAACATACCTTCGCTGAAATTGTGGGATGAAAATGCACCACTAGGGGCTGGCTTTACATCGATAAATTTGTTTTCATGGGAAACTCACACAGGTATCGATTTGCGTATAATTAACGCTGAGGACAAGGTTGCTCCACTGGGAGATTTCTACAACCGTGTCTTGTACATTCACGCACAAGACATCATTGACATTGATGTCGTTGTCTTTCACATGGGCTACGATGTCCCTGCTCACAATCTTCCATTCAGTTCATATTATTCGCTGGAATTAATCGGTAATAATGGGACTACAAACTTGGTAGAATCCTTCAACAGCGATGGAACATCGTCTAGTAGAATTGTGTTAGACTCTGCCTATTATGGGGAACAAATCAAGATAATTATCGAACTTGGTTCTATTTACGGACATGATGATTCAGGAGATAGTATAGACATTGTAATTGACAACTCAACACCAGTTCTTGCAGTTTCTGATGGATATCTAGTCAGTATCGATTCCGATTCCTTGAATGCAGTACAGGTTGAAGCTACAATACAGGACGGCCATGGATTGAACAATCAATCAATAACTATGCATTGGACATATGAGAGGAAAGGTAGGTTGATTCAATCATCGATAGGTAGTGCTACTATACCTCTGCAATTCCAAAATCTACGTACTAATCTATACTCTGCAATAATAGATTTAAACACATCAAATGATTTGCAAAAGGGAGATGGGATCATAATTTGGTTTGATGGATACGATGCATCTGGTAGAGAGCTATCGGGGGTTGGTTCAAGTGATGTAGAGCCTATTCAATCAATCATTAGATGGATCGCATATGAGCCAGAGTTAGGAAACATCATAGCGACTCCATATCGACCAATGGTAGGAGATATTGTTTCCATTGATTGTACTGTTTCCAATATCGGTTTGCTTGATGGTGAATCTAGCATGACACTATTTGATGGCGATGGCAAGGTAATTGAAAGGCTGAATTTCACATTACTTGTCGATATGCAATTTACTCACACATTCGAAGTTGAAGCTTGGACAGATGGTGATTTAGGCCTTCAAATTCAAATCGACGGCCAAGAGAAGGTGCCCGTTCCAATTTCTAATGTTCTAACTCGAACCGACGACTCATCGAACTCACAAGCAACATTGCTTGGTCTATCGGTTTTGTCAGTTTTCATTGCTGGTTTGTTGTTAATCGTGGCCAATTCTCGACGCCATAATTTGGCTTCTTTTGATGAGGAAGAATGATGTTTGATGAACTCGGCGGGGGGTCTGTAGCCGGAGTACCCGAGTGGTCAAAGGGGGCGCACTCAAGATGCGCTGCGAAATGCTTCGTAGGTTCAAATCCTACCTCCGGCATCTAATCAAAATATGATGAAAATGTTCATTCAACAATCAATGTTGATATTGAGTACATTGATTTCATAAATCCCAAAGGTAATTACAAAACCAGTAATTTATATTAGTGCGTCCATAGACCGACGCTCATGAATCACCGTACTGCAAGCAACCAACGTAAGGTCCGAGTTAGTAATACAAACCGTCCTAAGAAAGTTAAGCCTAAATCACCTGTTCAAATAAAAGCAGTCCAGGTTGAAGAAGACGAATCATGCCAGATTCGTGGCTGTGGCTGTGGAAATTAATTACCACACTAAATTTTGCAATAGTTACAACTGAACTCTAATCAGTAGTATTCTAGACTGGAGTTCCAATGAACGGCTCGTCTATGTCTAATTGAAGAATATACAAACCTGTGGATATACAAGATGCGTATATTCTTCCCTCGTGGAATTCAACAGCCCACAGGAATGGAACCCATCCGAAATCGTAGTATTGGCTACCCAGTGGAGTTCCATCCGCATCACCAGATGGTAGGTAGTAGCCAACGGTTGCTTCTAAATGGATATCGATTCTGTCTGTTGATTCCGGAGCAATCAATGTCTCTACGTCTACAATCCATAACCCTGCATGGTAATGTGAGATGTACAGTCTTCCATCCCAACTTCCACCGTGTGATTGATCTGTTTCTTCTGTAGTCTCAAAATAACCGCTATCGAGGTTGTGTGGGCTGAATAAAAGCCATTCATCTTCATTTGGGTCTAACTCACAACTAGCACCGAAGCAATGGTCTTCAGCGTAAGGAATTTCCCAGTCTCTAGTCATTGTAATTTCAAACTTGAAGTTACCATTTTCCATCGAATATTCGGTCGTGTCTAAGAAGTATACAATTCCAGTACCTTCATACAAATCTAGACATTCAACTGCTGCTGTGACGTAATGTCGTGGCTCGTCTCCCAATCCAAGATGGGATACATCAAGCATAGTAGGGAATGGTTCTGCATAGTGAATGTAAGACACACGTCCACCATTTTCATTACCTGTTGTACCACTATCAGGTTGCCCATCTTCATCCAAATCTAGGAAATCCATCCATGATCCTACTTCTGGTGCTCGCCAGCGGCACATGATTGGATTACCTTGGCCTGCCTTGCAAGTAGTTGCCATTGGAAGATACAACTCAGGAGAGTTTGTTGGATGTGGTACGTTGGTAACATCTCCAATTCTCAGGCCTGCTTCCCAGTATGAGCCATAAACGAAAGTTCTGCCATAACGAGGATCGTTTTGGTCTTCTCCTGGCCATGTTTGAACAGTCATGTCGTGTATGTATATCCAGCCGCCACGAGTTGTTTCCCAAGCAACTTCATATTCTCCGACTTTGATAATTGTATGACCTTGGCCGCTAGCTGGGACTCCCTGCAATGTTCGAGAAGCACTGCCTTGCAGATTTAGATGAGCGATGGTTACTCCTCCACATGCTTCTCCAATAGCAGAATTACACTGCTCATAATCGGGGTTTGCCACGAAAATGTACCACTCGTCATCAATCATGTGAGGATAGAGGTTGTGTGGTCCACTAGGGTGATCTGCATCATACCAAGAATCAACGTAGACTGGGTTCGTCTTATCTGTGACATCAATCAATACAACAGACACTTGAATTGGGTCACTCCAGTCTCCAACATTCGGGTCAGCATATCCTGAATCCACCAACTGGTTTTGTAGGATAACATACTCATTCCCGTTATATTCTAGGTATTTTACATCGAGAACTTGAGTGTTAGGATCATTATAGACACCCATTACTTGGGGGTCAGATGCATTGGTGACATCGACTATGTGCATATCGTTCCAACCCGCTTGATAGGAGTATACTCGGCCGTCAGGTGAACGCGCAACTGAAATCTCTGCATTGCCTGGAGTTGTTAGAGGATTGAAGGCCAACTGCTCAATATTGTCAGTCCCAGCAACGTGTTGGCTTGCGTTCATGTGGTCGTGACCTTCACCTTGGAACAGAGGGTCTCCTGCATGGAAATGCGGCGCCTGTTCAGGTGAATCTGATACAGACTCATCTCCTGAAAGTACCAGTACGGTTAGCGAGGACAAAAAAAGTGTCGCAAATAATGCCAACGCAGGAAGTTTGCCGTCCATGATTGTGCGTAAACATCTTCCGTATTGTATTTATTCTCTAAACGGGTGGAGTAAACTATGCGCTTCCTATTTGCAGGGCTGGTTATCTTGATGCTTGCCACGCCTGTAGTCGGGCATGAGTTATCGGTATACACTGTAATTGTGAATAGCGAAGGGGCATACCCTGCCGACGTTCCAAACGGCTCGCTTAAAGAGGGCGATGCAGCATGGTTTTGGATGAAAGATTCTTCCGAAAACGCAACTATGGTTGTAGAACTTGAGAAAGACGGAGCGACTCTTAGATCTCCTACTCTTCAATTCGAATGTGAGTTAGATGAAAATGGAACAGTAATCGATGAAAGCTGCAAGAACAGATTCGATTATACCTTCAATCAATATAATTCTGCAGGATTATGGAATATTACGTTCTTGAAATATGTTAACGAAACCTTGGTTGAAACAATCAATGGTTCAGTAAACATTGAAGCAGATATTCACAACAATGAGACAATCGTAGAAGAGAAATCTTCTACAAAAAAGGATTACCTTTCTAGAGAATATATTGCGGGTGGAGTGGCAGCAATATCATTGGTTGCTATGGTAGTAATTGCAAGCAATCCAAAAGGAAATTCAACCTTTTCAGAAGAAGAGTGATTCAGTTATTCAATACGAGTCTGTATAGGCCAACACAGTCCAGGTGTATTTTTGTACACTGTTGCTTTACATTCTATTTGATACTAACAGGACAAGTCAAATTCCCACCACTAAAGGCCGGTAGGAAGCGTAACTTGAAGGCAAACAAGTGAAGCGCAACCCATGGAGGCTGACTGCCCGCTATCTCAACAAGAGCAGAGGTGGCTTAATGACGGTATTACCAAGTTCAATACAGGTCGCTACTGGCATGCTCATGAGGACTGGGAAGAGATGTGGAAGTCACTCAAGGTGAGAGAAGTTGAGCAGCGATACGTCCTAGGAATCCAAGGGCTCATCCAAATGACAGCTCTGATGTTCCAATACGAGCGACAAAAACCCCAAGGAATCATCAAAATGTGGAGTAAATTGACCGACAAAATAGGCACGCCTGAATCACCTTTGTTCGAGGAGTTATGGAGTGTCGACATTTCCAAAGTGCTTCATGATGTTCTTCCTTTTCATGCCGATGCCACCGCTGATGAGCCCACGTGGAGTCTCAATCCGAACACAGTTCAAATCTGACTGAGGAATTGAGGAATATTTTTCAATTAGCATGAAGCTAATTCCCAGTATTGGTGGTAGCAGCACATCTAACCCATTCGATATAGAACCCAAAAAGTGTATGAGAAGATGCCCTTTTAGTCTCATAATTTATACCACTAAACATGTTGGTAAGGGTATGCCAGTAGACCTTCGATGTCCTTTTTTGAGCAACGTGAGAATGGGTGTAAATGTTGTCCAACAAACTATTGGGTTTAATCAGCCATTAACTGAAAAAAACTCTCATGCGGCCATGTCCCAAAAGAATGCACAGGCATTCCATCCATGGTGGTAGTTTAGCGTGCATCGTAAGAACTTCGGCCGCAACCAGGTGCTCCAGCCCTCGGCAGCATATACTCCTGTTAGCGAGCAGGAAGTACTGGAAATTCTCGACCGGCACCAAGGTCAGAGTATCCGTGCCGTAGGGAGATTGCATAGTTGGAGCAAGGCCATACTAGGCGATGGTGTACAACTGGACCTGCGTCGTTTGAACGATGTATTACTCGAGCCAGATGGTGATCAGTTTGTTGCTACTGTTGGAGCGGGTTGTCAAATCAAGCGCCTTCTAAAAGAACTGAATCGCGGCGGGGCGACCCTACATTCACTTGGTCTAATCGATGTACAGACTATTGCGGGGGCTATCTCCACTGGCACTCATGGTTCGGGACGCCACAGTATGTCGCACTATGTCGAAGAGGTCAGGCTGGCAAGATATGACGAATCTACTGGAAAGGCGTTCATCGATGTGGTTAGTTCTGGGGATGAATTGTTGGCAGCTCGTTGTTCACTAGGTTCACTCGGGATTATTCTGTCCGTGAAAATTAGTTGCCGCGCGCAGTACAACGTACAGGAGCATTTCACCGAGGCTCCAAGATTGGAAGACGTGCTGAATGCAGAAGAGTCGTATCCACTCCAGCAGTTTTACTTCATCCCTTGGCGCTGGTCATACTTTACCCAACACCGTTGCGAGGATACTGGTAAACGTTCTTTCTTTGCCAAAATGTATCGTCTCTACTGGCTGGGAGTGATGGATTATGGTATGCACCTCAAGATATTGTTCCTAAAACGTGTTTTGCGGAGCCGACGCATGATTAGGTTTAGTTTTCGCCGCGTGGTTTCTTTATTCCTTATCCGCAAGTGGAAAGTCACAGATCGCTCCTCATCCATGTTAGTAATGAAACACGAGGCATTCCGGCACATTGAGATTGAATTATTCGTACCTCGAGACCAGTTGCCTGAAGCACTCAGGTTTACCAAAGAAGTCATCGAGGTTGCAGGAAGTAAAAACACTACATTGTCAGAGCTTAACCAGAATCGAATTAATGATTTAGGTATGCAAGATGACCTGAAAGAACTTCAAAACCAGTACTGCCAACACTACCCGATTTGCGTACGAAGGGTACTTCCTGATGACACATTGATTTCAATGGCTAGTGGTGAAGACCAAGACTGGTATGCAGTGAGTTTCATCAGTTACGCAAAACCAAAACGTAGAGCTGGGTTTGATCTATTTTCTAGGTTTATGGCCAGGAGTATGTCGCAACTATTCCAGGCTCGTCCTCATTGGGGCAAAATTAGTCCCCTAGAAGCCAGTGAACTGGCGGCTCTCTATCCTAAATTCGATACTTTCCGTACTGTCAGCAAAACGCTTGACCCGCAAGGTGTATTCCAAAATGAATGGACAACTGCGTTGCTAGATTCGGATGATTAGCAATGGTGTGAATGAAGAGGAGGTTATCTGGTGCTGAAATATATCAAATATTATATTCCAGCAATAACAGGTATTTTGGCCATTGTGTTTTTTTTAATGGGTGAAAACTACCCGACTTATTTTTGCATAAGTTGGTCATTATTTCTTATCATTGGAGATTATGTTTTGCCTAGAGATAAGGAAATACAACATTTTTCCTATCCAAATGTTTTGAATTTCTCGATATACGTAAACTTACCAATATTATTCTGTTTGATATTCTTGATAATATCTATTTTCAGTAATGAAAACCCTAGTTGGTATATCGATGGATTAAATTCACAGCTCAATATTGATTTTATCCAAATTAAAGAATCTTTTACTCTAATTGATAAAATCGCTTTGATATTCCAAACCACTTTATTCGTGGGTATACTTGGAACAGTACCTGGCCATGAGTTAGTCCATAGGAAGAAGAATAAATTTGACATGTTCATTGGAAACTGGCTACTGGCGTTTTCATGGGACTGTACCTTCGCTATCGAGCATGTTCACGGTCACCACAAAGATGTGTGTTTAGATGAGGACCCTGCCTCCGCAAAAAGAGGTGAAAATATCTATTTATTTATCTTAAGAGCCACTTTACAAGAACAAATAAGCGGGTGGAAAATAGAATCAGAGCGATTGGAAAGAAGAAATCACAACCTTTTCAGTATTCATAATAGAATGATTGTTGGATACTTCAGAAGCCTAATTATAACGGTTGCAGCGTTTATTTTTGGTGGGATAATAGGGATGTTGAGTTTTCTCTTGTGCGCTTTCTTGGCCAAATTACTTTTGGAATCTATAAATTATATTGAGCATTATGGCCTAGTAAGAGAAAGAGGGACGCCTGTGAAAATGAGGCACTCGTGGAACTCTAATCATTTGCTAAGCAGCATTTACCTATGCAATGTAACAAGACATTCCGACCATCATAGATCTGCAAGTTTGAAATTCTGGGAATTGCATCCCTGTCATGAAGACGCTCCTCTATTGCCGTATGGATATTTATCGATGTTATATCTGCTATTGGTTACGCCATTTATTTACAACAAAATAATGGCTAAAGAATTCATTGACTGGGATCAAAACTATGCCAATGAATACGAGAGAAATTACGTAATGCAATGACCACCTCATCAGGAAAAAGGAAATACATCACTAGTAATCGTGTTTCTATTTTTTGTAGGTAACATCTAGAAGTATTACAGTAATATGCCATATATATGGCTCAGAGAATCTTTTGTATAATTTTGATTCTATTGGTATCGCATTTGCCAATAATGGAATCAGCATCTGCACAAATCGTTCCTGCAATTAATCTTGAATGTCAATCGGTTCACCCATCTGGTAATCTTGAACTATATGTTTCCAACAATTCATCTGGTAATGTAAGTGATTACGCAGAATGCACTGTTTCTAATCCTAATTTGTATCAGGAAAAAATTAGAATTTTAGTTTTTTCCAACGGACTCAATCAAGAAAGTCCTGCTGACTTTTATGTTGAAGCAAATAGTGAAGTTGATTTTCAAGTGAAAATTTGGACGACAAGAGGTTGGGAGAATCAAACCAGGGAAATCACGATTATTGCTGAAGTACTGGAGGCAAACGGATTGCCACCTCCTCTTTACACCTATTCAGAATCTGAACTACTGGTGGATATCATAGTGTATGAAGAAGCCCAGGAAACTGAAACGGTAATTTCTGAGAAATCTGACGACGACAAATCGTTGATTTATGCAGGTTCCGGGGGAGCTATCCTACTGCTATTGATATTGTTCATTTTCGTTAAAAGACGCAAATAAATACCTTTAATTTAGCAAATTCCTCTTGCGTAATCCGATATTTCAATGGGTACCCTTTGAAACGATGGTGTTCGCATGGGTCTCCCTTTCAAATGACTTGGATATTTCATATATCTTTTAAGAAATTTTAACATCCAATCCAAGACGATAAAGTTCAGTTCTCTTGAAGTTTTTAATTAATTGACGACCATCCGTATTACGGAAATGAATAACCA
>Ga0233444_10003814_pt1 | contig 14731 bp, 17 predicted proteins | sample SI_124_October20_6_FD_182792 | JGI IMG/M metagenome (GOLD analysis project Ga0233444, IMG submission 182792) | Seawater microbial communities from Saanich Inlet, British Columbia, Canada - SI_124_October2016_10_MG | ecosystem: Environmental > Aquatic > Marine > Inlet | place: Canada: British...
TCTTTTCTAAAAATATTTTCTTTCTTTTAGAACTGATGAGATCTAAATTTATACCGAGATCGGTTAATCTCTGATCTGCATTGTCAGCTCTTAAAGTTAATCTATACTCTGCTCTAGATGTAAACATACGATAAGGTTCTGTAACTCCTTTAGTTATAAGATCATCAATCATAACTCCAATGTAAGATGTAGATCTATCTAAAACAAACTCAGCTTTATTTTTGATTTTTAGTGCTGCATTAATTCCAGCTATTAAACCTTGAGCAGCTGCTTCCTCGTAACCTGTAGTACCGTTAATTTGTCCTGCTAAAAATAATGACTTAATTTTTTTGGTTTCTAAAGTCGCGTTAAGTTCCCTTGGATCTACATAATCGTACTCAATGGCATATCCTGCTCTTTTCATCTTAACCTGTTCTAAACCCTTGATTTTAGCCAATATTTTAAGCTGTATTTCCTCTGGAAGGGATGTAGATATACCATTTGGGTAAATAGTATTGTCCTTTAATCCCTCAGGTTCCAGGAATATTTGATGTTTTTCTTTTTCCTTAAACTTAACTATTTTGTCCTCTATAGCAGGACAATATCGTGGTCCTACTCCTTTAATTTTACCTGAATACATTGCGCTTCTAGAAATGTTATCACTTATAATTTTATGTACCTCATTGTTCGTATAGGTCATTCCACATTTAATTTGTTTATTATCAATTTTGTTTGTTAAAAAAGAAAAGTAATAATGATCATCATCAGCCGGCTGCATTTCGAGTTCGTCATAATTAATAGTGTCACCATCTAATCTTGGTGGCGTTCCGGTTTTAAGTCTACCAATTTTCATATCATATTTGACTAATTGTTCACTCAAACCTGTAGAAGGTTTCTCATCAAATCTTCCAGCTGGTATTTGTGTTTCACCTATATGAATTAAGCCGTTTAGGAAAGTGCCTGTAGTTAATATTAGCTCTTTACATCTAATTTCTTTTCCGCTTTGACATATAAAGCCAATAATTTTGTTTTGGGTATCATCAAATAAAAATTTTATAACTGGATCAGCTATTACAGTTAAATTTTTATAATTAAGTAATATTTTTTGCATGTACTCCTTGTAAAGAGCCCTATCTGACTGAGTTCTAGGTCCCTGCACTGCTGGACCTCTACTTCTGTTTAATAATCTAAATTGAATTCCTGATTTATCAGCTACAACACCCATTACACCATCTAAAGCATCTATTTCTCTGACAAGATGTCCTTTACCTAGTCCTCCAATTGCAGGATTACATGACATCTCACCAATAGTTTCTATTTTATGTGTAAAAAGAGCTGTGTTTACGCCCATTCTAGCGGATGCTGCTGCTGCTTCACATCCAGCATGCCCGCCCCCTATTACAATTACATCATAGCATTGTTTAGTCATAAGACGAATGTAACGCGCTATATTAGGAATACAAGAGGTATTTTATTTACCAATACAAAAGTCTTTAAATATCGATCCAAGGATTTCCTCGACATCAACCTTCCCTACAATGCTACCAAGATGTCGTGTAGCCATTCTTAGGTCTTCGGCAGCCAATTCTAAATCTTTATTTTGATCTTTTTTAAGAAAGTTATCTATTTCTTTTAAGCATTCATTAAGTTTAACTCTATGTCTTTCTCTTGTGATTAAAGCAGTATTATTAGACGTAAATTTTTTACTTAATTTTTCTTTTATTTTTTTAATCAAACTATCAATGTTTTTATTCTCTTTAACTGACGCTAGTACTGTATCAGAATCAAATTTATGATTTTGTTTATCTAGTACATCAGACTTATTCAGTAAAACGATTGTATCTTTATTGATCATTTTCTTAATTTCGTTGTTTATGCTGTTTGAAGAATTATCTATAACAACAATATTCAAATCTGCTTCTTTTGATTTTCCTAACGCTAGAGATATACCTTTTTTTTCAACTTCATTTTGAGCGTCTCTAATACCTGCAGTATCAGCTAAAATAACTGGATAACCATCTATATTTAAGTAAGTCTCGATTACATCTCTTGTAGTTCCTGCTTCATCAGAAACAATAGCGACATCTCTTTTTGCTATCAAATTTAAAAGAGAAGATTTTCCTGCATTCACTTCACCTGTTATAGAAACTCTAAATCCATCTCTTATTTTCTCGCCAATTTTATTGTCTTCAATTATCTTATGAATATCTTTATGAATTTCTTTAATAGAGTTTTGTGCTTTTTTTAAAACTTTTTCTGGTAAATCATCCTCAGCAAAATCTATTTTGGCTTCTATATAAGATAAAGATTTTATTAATTTTTCTCTTAAATCATTATAGTAATTTGAAACATTGCCTTGAACTAGTTTAACAGCTTGATCTCTCTGAAGTTCTGTTTCTGCGTGAATAAGATCACCTATACTTTCGGCTTTTAAAAGATCAATTTTGTCATTTTGAAAAGCTATCTTAGTAAATTCACCAGGTTCGGCTAATCTACAATTATCTTGTTCTGATAATGTTTTTAATAAAGCATTGATAACAGCATTACTTCCGTGCACTTGAAATTCTGCTAAATCATCGCCAGTATAGCTATTAGGCCCAGGAAACCACAATAATAGAGCCTCTGGGTCTATTATTTTATCGTTTTTTGGATCATAAAATTTACAATAATTTACTTCATTAGAATTAATTTCTTTTAGTTTAGTTAAATTTTGACAGACTTTAATGGTATCTTTACCTGAAATTCTAACGATGGCTATTCCTGACGGACCTCTACCTGATGAAAGCGCATAAATATTCATTGAATTAAATTGATAAACCTTGATTAGAAATAAATTTGCTTATTTTTTTAAGAGTATTATTTTTCGAAATATTTTTCAAAATTATTTCTTTAAATGGATCTAATAATTTATTTTGTTTAAAGAAATTATGAGTTAAGTCAATTCCTATACCAGTAATAATATTTTCAGATTTTCTATTATTAGTAAATTCTTCAAGAGCAGGGGTGCTTTTTAAAGACATACCTAACTCAGTATAATATTTAAAAATCTTTTGTAATTTATTAATATCTCTTAATACAAGATTAAAGCCTTGACCTGCTACAGGATGAACTGTGTGTAGTCCTTCACCTAATATTAAAATATCATTTTTATAATAAGTTCGTTTTAAATTAAGCGTTAAAGGGTAAGATTGCTGATTTGAAATCTGTATTTTATTTGTTTTTAAAACTTTGCAAATTTTAGATTTAACAACTGAATTGATGTCTTTTTTTAGAAACACTTTATCTACACTCCACACGAAGGAGAAATTATTTTTTGAAAAAGGGAGTATTGCTAATGGACCATCTTTTAAAAAATATTGAGCAGTATTCAAATTCTTCAAGTTGTGTTTAACGTAACCTGTGATAGCGATTTCTTTGTAATCTTTATTTAACGATCTTTTATCAACTATAGATTGATAAATTTTTGAAGACCTACCCAAACATAATATTTTCACGTCATAACTATCTAAATCTTTTAATTTATTAATATTTTTTTGAAGAATTTTTATTTTTTTCTTTTTAATTTCTTTGATCAACACTTCTTTTATTTTGTCATTCTCAAAAATATACATAAGATTTTTACTATCTTCATTAAAGTTTAAGAAACTCATGTTCTGATCTTTTGTCTCGTAGAAAAGATCAATCTTTTTGGAAGGCCAAAATAGTTTTTTGTCGACTTTGTCTACGACTTTATTAAAAAACTCATAATTAGAGGCAGAAATAGCTGTCGTCCTTTTATCTCTAAAATGCTTGTTTTTTTTTGATATTAAATGGACTTCCAAACCTTCTAGTTTATTTAATGCTAAAGTCGCCATTAAGCCTGAAAGACCGTCTCCAATTATGCATATTCTCTGCTTTTTCATATTAAAATTTTTCTCACTTTCATAAAAATGGTAAAAAGTACGTAAAACGATTCGATATGAATACAAACTTTTTAAATAGTGTAACAAATTTTTTAAAAAAACGAACCTTTGAATTTATAGGATTAATCTTAATTTCAACTAGTATTGGACTAGCAATTGCATTTACGACATATTCTCCGGAAGATCCGTCTTTGGTCTATGGTGATAGGGACTTTGAGATCAAAAATTTCTTTGGGATTTATGGAAGTAGTATTGCTGATTTTCTTCTACAAAGTTTTGGTCTCGTTTCATTTCTAATTTTAGCTAACTTTTTATTTTGGGGGATTAACTTAATAATTCAAAAAGAAATCAAAAGAATAATTTTAAAATTATTTTTAGTGGTTTCTTATCTGATCTTAGGTACTATTTTTATTTATATTACCTTTAACAATTCATTTTGGCTTATCGATAATGGTAACTCAGGTTTTGTTGGTAAAATTGGTTATGAATTTTTAATTACATGGTTTCCTTATATTGATAATACATACTCTGCCTATGGGTTGTTATTACTAACATTACTCTTTTTTATTTTTTCTGCAGATTTAAATATAAAAAAAATAATTACTGGAACTTTTTCAATAATAGCTTTTTTGTTTAAAAGGAAAGAAAATTCTATAGCAGATGTAAATTTAGAAATAAGCACAATAGAAGAAAAAAGTGAAGTCATTGAAAGACCGCAACAATCATTTTCTTTTGCAGATTTAGCTAAATCAGAAAAACCTTCAATTAGTTTGAGATTAAAATACAAACTACCAGTAATTGATTATTTAGATAAAAGTTCCACTAAACTGAGCTCATTGGAATTAAATAAAAATCGTCCAGGCGGAGAGTTTATGGAAAAAATTCTTTTAGATTTTGGTATTGATGGAAAAATTAAAGCAATCAATAATGGTCCAGTTGTTAGTCTGTACGAATTTGAACCGGCGCCAGGAGTAAAAGTGTCAAAGATAATAAATTTATCTGAAGATTTAGCACGTAACACAAGTTCAACATCTGCGAGAGTTTCGGTAATTCCTGGTAAAAATACAGTAGGTATAGAGATACCAAATGAAACAAGAGAAAGTGTGTCTCTACGAGAAATTATCTCTTACGAAAAATTTCAAAAGAAAGATGTTAAGTTGCCTATCGCGCTTGGAAAAAGTATCTCTGGTATGCCAATTGTTGGTGATCTAACATCGATGCCTCATTTATTAATTGCCGGGACTACAGGGTCAGGAAAGTCAGTTTGTATTAATACGATAATTGTTTCATTGCTTTACAAATTAAATCCTGATCTTTGTAAATTTATTTTAATTGATCCAAAAATGCTGGAGTTATCAACTTACGAAGGTATTCCACATTTATTAACTCCAGTAATCACTGATGCAAAAAAAGCAACATCTGCTCTAGCTTGGACAGTGAAAGAAATGAATAGCAGATACAAACTTATGAGTAAAGTTGGAGTTAGAAACATCGACGGTTATAACGCTAAACACAAATTAAAAATGCCTTACATTGTTGTGGTGGTTGATGAGATGTCAGATTTAATGCTCGTTGCTGGCAAAGAGATAGAAAACTACATTCAAAAATTATCTCAAATGGCAAGAGCCGCAGGGATTCATATTATCATGGCAACACAAAGACCCAGTGTTGATGTGATCACAGGTACAATTAAAGCAAATTTTCCAACAAGGGTTTCTTTTCAAGTGAGTTCTAAAATAGATAGTAGAACAATATTAGGAGAACAGGGTGCAGAACAGTTATTAGGAAAAGGTGATATGTTATTCATGTCCTCAGCAAATAGAATTGTTAGAATTCATGGTCCATTTGTTTCAGAAAATGAAATAGAAAAAATTGTTAACTCAATCAGAGCACAAGGTGAACCAGATTATATGGATGAAATTACTGCTCAGACAAGTAATGAAACTTCTTCAACAACAAACGGTGATAGTGTTGAAGATGAGCTTTACTCGCAAGCAGTTGATATTATTAAATCAGAAGGAAAGGCTTCGACAAGTTTCTTACAGAGAAAACTACAGATCGGCTACAATAGAGCAGCAAGAATTATTGATATGATGGAAGAAAAGGCTATTGTCAGTAAAGCAAATCATGTTGGAAAACGTGAAGTTCTTTAAAATATTTATATTCTTTATTTTGTTATCAGCAAATCTTTCAGCTAGTGAGAAAGATAAAATAGTTTCACAATTACATAATTTAAATTCTTTAGAATTTACTTTTGATCAAATTATTAATGACAAAACTGAAAAAGGGAGTTGTTTTTTAGAATTTCCTGGAAAATTAAAATGTGATTATTTTGATGATAAAAAAAAAGAATTAATAATAAATCAAAAAAGATTAGCGATAACACAAAAAAGGTATAACAAAACTTATTATTATCCAATTTCAAAATCTCCATTCCTAAATATTTTATATAAAGATAAACTTTTAGAAATTATAAAATCTGGAGAAATGGAACAATCTGATCAAGTTATTAAACTTATTTATCTTGGTGAAAATGAAATAACAGTTTTCTTCGACAAAGAAACATTAGATTTAAAAGGTTGGCAAATAATTGATCAGTATAACAATAATATAAATTTCTCTTTAAACATTGTTGCTAAAAATAATGTCTTTAAAAAAGAAACTTTTAAAATTCCTGAGATAAATTAAGCTACAAATTCAATTTCTTCTTCTTTGAAAATTTCAAAACCTTTTGACTTATAATTTTGCAGCGCATGTTTGTGATCTAAGCTACAAGTATGAACCCACATTCTTTCTGGATTTTTTCTTGACGCACTGGCAATAGCATGATTAACAAGAGTTGATCCTAGTTTTAAACCTCTAAATTCTTTTAATACTCCCATATTTATTAATTCTACTTCATTAGAATCTGGATGATATTCTTGTTCGTAATAACCAACGAAATCCTCTCCTTTTTTTAAAACATGAGTTTCTAAATTTTTATTTGATACATACTTAATCCATTCTTTATCAGACCAAAGAAGCCTATCTCTCCAATAATGATCTAGACCTATTTGTTTGTAAAAAAATTTGTTTAATTGAAAATCATTTTTGTCATCTAAAATAATTTTGTAATTTTCTGGTAGATTTAAATCGATTATGTTTGAAAAATTTTTTATCTCTAAAAAATATCTTTTAACTCTTGAAAACATTAGCTGACCATCTTTCCAATATTCTCACCTGCAAAAATATGAAAATGTAGGTGAGGAACTTCTTGTCCTCCATCACTACCAATATTTGTAAGAGCTCTATAGCCTTTGTCTTTAGAACCCATTAAGTTTGCTACATGCGTAACCGCTTTATTTAATTCAATAATCTCTTTATCGGATGCTTTATTGTTAAAATCATCTAGATCAACGTATTCACCTTTTGGAATTACTAATACGTGCACTTTCTTTTGAGGATTTATGTCATGAAAAGCTAAAACGTGATCATTTTCATAAACTTTCTTGTAAGGAATCTCTCCTCTAAGAATTTTTGCAAATATGTTATTTTTGTCGTAACTCATTTTTGTCTTTTTTTTAGTTCACTCATAACATCTTCAATCTTGATATTATTGGCCTCAAGATAAACCATCAAATGATAAATTACATCTGCCGCCTCGTGTATTTTATTAGAGTTTTGTTCAACGGCTTCGATTAACTCTCCTATTTCCTCTTTAACTTTTGCAACACTTAATTTTTTATCGTTGAGAAGTTTATTCGTATAGGATTTATCAGGAGAAGAATTTTTTCTCTCTCTAATAGTTTGCATTAATTGTTCTAGGTTTTCAAACATTCTATAATCTTACCGATACATTCTTAGAATTCAAATATTCTTTAGCTTCTTTAATTTTATATTCACCATAGTGAAAAATAGAAGCTGCTAGAACTGCACTCGCTCCACCTTTAACTATACCATCGTAGAGATGATCTAAAGTGCCTACACCACCAGAAGCAATAACAGGAATATTAGTGCTATCTGTAATTACTTTTAATAATTTAACGTCATAACCAGACTTTGTTCCATCTCTATCCATAGAAGTTAATAAGATTTCTCCTGCTCCATTTATTTCAACTTGCTTAGTAAATTCTACAGCATCAATACCTGTTTTATTTCTTCCACCGTGAGTAAAAACTTCCCATTTATTGTCTGAAACTTTTTTAGCATCGATAGCCACAACAATACATTGAGAGCCAAATTTTTTAGACGCCTCTTTTACAAAACTAACGTCTATAACTGCTGCTGTATTTATTGAAACCTTATCTGCACCTGCCAATAATAAATCGGTTATATTCTGAATAGTTCTAACACCACCACCAACTGTTAAAGGAACAAAACATTCTTTTGCAGTTTTTCTTACAATATCAATAATTGTATCTCTATTTTCGTTTGATGCAGTAATATCTAAAAAACAAATCTCATCAGCTCCACCGTCGCTGTAGATCTTAGCTTGTTCAACTGGATCTCCAGCATCTTTTAATTCAACAAAGTTGATGCCTTTAACTACTCTTCCATTCTTAACATCAAGACAAGGTATAATTCTATTTTTAAGCACTGATCTCCTTCGCTAACTCATAAAGTTTAATATCACCATCATAAATTGCTTTACCAACAATAATACCTTCAATTTTTTTATTATTTAATTCTTTGGCTTTTTTAATATCATTCATTGAAGAAACACCACCTGAAATAACAACAGGACAATTTGAAAGCTCTGCAATTTTAACTGTCTCATCAAAGTTGGGACTAGTCTTCATTCCATCTCTATTAATATCTGTATAGATAATTCGGCTCACTCCATAATTGTTTATATCTTTGAGAAATTCTATGGTTTTAACATTTAGGTTTTCTTTCCAACCTGACACAGAGAGATTTCCATCCTTTGCATCTAATCCTAAAGCAATTTGATTTTTATATTTATGACACGCATCTTTCAAAAATTCTTTATTTTTAATCGCACCACTTCCTAGAATTACTTTTTCAACACCTGCATCGATGTAGTGCTTAATGCTGTCAAGAGATCTAACACCACCACCTATTTCAATTTTTAAATCATATTTACTAACAATCTGCTTAATAATATCAAGGTTAACCATCTTTCCAGTTAAAGCTCCATCTAAATCAACAATGTGCAAATTTTTAAAACCATGATCCTTGTATTTCCCTGCTTGATCCATGGGAGATGTTTCATATTCTGTTTTATTCTCAAAGTCTCCTTTGATTAATCTCACACACTTTTTATCTTTAATATCTATGGCGGGAAATATTTTCATTATAGCTTTATAAAGTTATCAATTATTTTTAATCCAATTTTATCACTTTTCTCAGGGTGAAACTGTGTTCCAAACAAATTATCTCTTTCAACTGAACAAACAATTTTTGATGAATAATCTGTTGTTGCTGAAATAACTGATTGATCTTCGGGGATAAATTCGTAGCTGTGTACGAAATACATGTGAGATTTATTTTTTATATCTTTAAAGATTTTACTTTCTTTTTGGATCTCAATTTCGTTCCAACCAATATGTGGAAGTTTAAATTTTCCATTTTGATTATTAATTTTAGAAACTTTACCAGAAATCCAACCTAGTCCTTTTGTTTCTGCTTCTTCATAACCAACATCTGCGAACATTTGTAAACCCACACAGATGCCTAATACAGGTTTTTTATTTGTTATTGCAAATTCATTTAGCATATCTACTAATCCGTTAATCTTATTAAGAGAGTCTACGCAGCTTTTAAATGAACCTTGTCCTGGTAAAACAATCTTGTCGCTAGATTTAATTTTTTTAATATCTGAAGTTATCTCTAGATTAACTTTATCTTTAGCGACTTCTGTAAAAGAGTTAATGACTGAACTTATATTACCCGATTGGTAGTCAACAATTGTGACGTTCATCAAATTTAAATAGAGCCTTTGGTCGAAGGTATTGAGTTTTTAATTCTTTTATCAACTTCTAGAGCATCTTTTAATGATCTAGCTAAACCTTTATAACAAGATTCAATTTTGTGGTGACTGTTCTCACCGTAAATATTTTCTACGTGTAAAGTAACGCCAGCAGATTGTGAAAAGGCCTGAAACCATTCTTTAAATAGTTCTGTATCCATTTCACCTAATTTTTCTACTTTTAAATTTACTTTCCAAATTAAATAAGGTCGGTTAGATACATCAATTGAAACTCTGCTCAAAGTTTCATCCATTGGTATCATTGTCGATGCATATCTTCTAATACCTTTTCTGTTTCCAGCGGCTTTTTTTATAGCTTCACCGATTGCAATACCAGTATCCTCAGTAGTGTGGTGTAAATCAATGTGAGTGTCGCCTTTGGCATTAACTTCTAAATCAATTAAAGAATGCTTCGAAAGCTGTTCTAACATGTGGTCTAGAAAACCTATTCCGGTTTTAATTTTATATTTGCCTTTACCGTCTAAATTTACGGAAACAGAAATACTGGTTTCTTTTGTTTTTCGACTAATTTTTGCTTTTCTTGCCATAAATTAATAATAATTAGTCTTTGATATATATTTAATCAAAACATTTATCAATAAATCAGATTTACTATTGAAGATCCGAAATTAATCTCCACATATAACGATATGAATACAGCTGAAAAATGGCATGGAACAACAATTGTCTTACTTAGAAAAAATGGTGAAACTGTTGTTGCAGGAGATGGACAGGTTAGTTTAGGAAACACTGTCTTGAAAAGTAAAGCCAAGAAAGTAAGAAAAATTGAAAGCCGTGGTGTGATTGCCGGGTTCGCTGGTTCAACCGCTGATGCTTTGACTTTATTTGAAAGACTTGAAGCAAAACTTGAAAAACATGCTGGTAATTTACAAAGAGCGGCTGTTGAGCTCGCTAAAGATTGGAGAAGTGATAAGTTTTTGAGAAGATTAGAAGCGTTAATGGCTGTTGCTGATAAAAAACATAGTTTTATAATTTCGGGAACTGGTGATGTACTAGAGCCGGAAGATGGAATAATTGGTATTGGCTCTGGTGGAAACTATGCTTTAGCAGCTGCAAAAGTATTGGCAGAGACTGACATGTCCGCGGAGGATGTTGCAAGAAAATCTATAAAAGTTGCGTCAGATATCTGTGTATTTACTAATAACAATATTACAATAGAGAAAGTTTAAAATGGTTAAGTCGAACAAAGTAACAAATTTAAAAGTTATTAAAAATAAGGCTAAAGATAATTCAAAAGTTAGTGCATTATCTCCGAGAGAAATAGTCTCGGAACTAGATAGATTTGTAATTGGGCAAAAAGAAGCGAAAAAAGCTGTTGCAGTTGCTTTGAGAAACAGGTGGAGAAGGCAAGCTTTATCGGATGAGATGAGAGATGAAGTTCTTCCAAAAAATATTTTGATGATTGGCCCAACTGGAGTTGGTAAAACTGAGATATCTAGAAGATTGTCTAAATTAGCCGAAGCTCCATTTATCAAGGTTGAAGCTACAAGATTTACAGAAGTTGGTTATGTAGGTAGAGATGTAGAGCAAATTATAAGAGATTTAATTGAAATTGCTATAGCAATGGAGAGAGAAAAAAAAAGAAAAGAAGTTAAAGCTAAAGCGGAATTAAAAGCTGAGGAAAAAGTATTAGATGCGCTTGTTGGAAACAAAGCTAGCGTAGCTACAAGAGAAAGTTTTAGAAAAAGATTAAGAAATGGAGATTTAGATGACAATGAAATTGAGATAGAAGTTCAAGGCGCTCCTTCAGGACTTCAAAGTTTTGAGATACCTGGTATGCCAGGCGGCAATATAGGTATGGTTAATCTTGGAGATATCCTTGGAAAATCAATGGGAAATAAAAATGGTAAAAAGAAAAAAATGGTCGTTAAGGAGTCCCATGACATTTTAGTAGCTCAAGAATCAGATAAAATGATCGAGGAAGATAAAATTATTAAAGAAGCAAAAAAAACTACAGAAGAAAACGGGATAGTTTTTTTAGATGAAATTGATAAAGTTTCAGCAAGAAGTGATAGGGTTGGTGGAGATGTGTCAAGAGAGGGAGTTCAAAGAGATTTATTACCTTTAATAGAAGGAACAACAGTTAGTACTAAACACGGACCAATAAAAACAGATCATATATTATTTATTGCTTCAGGCGCATTTCAACTAGCTAAACCATCAGATTTATTGCCTGAATTACAAGGAAGATTACCTATTAGGGTAGAGTTAGATGCACTTAAAGAGGAAGATTTTAAAAGAATTCTTAAAGAACCAGACAATAGTTTAATCAAACAATATAAAGAATTGCTAAATACAGAAAATGTTAATCTTGTATTTACAGATGATGGTATTGATATGATTGCTAAGATTTCCGCTGAAGTAAATTCTTCAGTAGAGAATATTGGAGCGAGAAGACTGCATACTATTATTGAAAAAGTTTTGGATGATATAAGTTTTAACGCTACGGATAGAGCAGGTGAAAAAATTATTGTTGATGAAAAATATGTTCAAAATAATTTAGGTAATTTAGTTAAAGATACAGACTTATCTAAATTTATTCTATAGATTTTTTAATTTAATTAGAATAGCTCCTTCACCACCATCTTTTATATCTGCATCCGATATTGAAATAATAAATTTATTAAGTTCATTGTCTGATTGTATAAAATCAGGCACGGAATATTTAAGTTTGCTAAAATTTTTAGAAACATAAGTATCACCGTCCGAGGTAGAATGAAGTCCCTTCCCAGTTATAAAAAGTATTTCTTTGAATCTATTTTTAACACACGAAAAAATAATATCTTTAGCTGTTTTATTCGCTTCTTCTAAAGTATAACCATGAAGATCAAATCGAAATCTATTTTTTCTCTCTTCAATTTTTTGGCCGTTTATATCTTTATCGTATACACCAGATGGGTTTCTAATATAAGACTCCCACGTTTTAATATCTTTTTCTGATAGATCTTTTTTTTTTATCACTGACTAATAATTTCAGCTAAATACCAGTTTGGACTATTACTTTTTATATTTTTAGTAAATTTCCAAATATCCGTAACGAATTTTATCTTATCAGCGCTTCCTTCGATAATATTATTATCTTTGTCTTTCTTTACAGAAATAACTTCAGCTACGAATTTTACATTGGCAAACAAATCATCTTTTATTTTTTCATATCGTTCTACAGAGGACTCTTTAATGCCAATAAATGTAAATTCTGATTTAATATTTTCTTTATTTCTCGCATCAATAGCGCTAGAGAAATTATCATTCATTGTAGAAGTTAGTAAGCTTTTAAGTTTTCTAACTTCACCTTTAGCAAATGCAGTAAGAATAGTTTCATATGCTATCTCTGCACCACTCAAAAATTCCTTCTTATCTTTTCCCTCTAGAATTTCATGATTTTTTTTAACTGGTTTTATGTCGCTTGTAGGTATATTAAATTTTTTTTCAGCAAACGCAGGATAAATTTTAGCCTCGTGGCCAGTTTTTCTACCCAAAATACTTCTAAGTCGCAAGATGATAAATCCAGCGATCATGCCCAATAAAATAATATCTATATAACCAAAACTGTTACTCATAATTTGATAAATATACATTAATCATATATTTTTATATCTGACAAATGAACTCATTTTTTCTATTATTTATAGGTATTCCAGCTTTAGAAGTATTCTTATTTATCAAAATAGGAGGACAAGTTGGTGCTTTAAACACCATAGCTTTGATTTTTTTAACTGCAATAATTGGTCTATATTTTGCAAGACTTCAAGGGATACAAACTCTTAAATCAGGAATGGTAAATTTTTATCAAAACAAACTGCCTATTTATGAAATGATGTCTGGGGCATCAATAGCTGTAGCTGCCATAATGTTAATCATACCCGGTTTTTTTACAGATGTGATTGGTTTCCTGCTCTTAATACCTGTTACAAGGAAAATTTTTTTTCAGTTAATCTTTAAAAACAAAAATATAACGGATATTAAAAAAAAGGATGAAACTATAGATGGGGAGATAATAGAGGATAAAAAAGATGAATTATAAAATTATTGGCAAATATATCAAAGAATTAAAATTTAATATACCAAATCCTAAAGCATTTTTCCTTCTTTCTAAAGATATTAAAAATTATAAAATTAATATTGATATTAAAAGTAATCAAGTCAAACAAAAAATTATTGAAGTTGTAACTAGTTTACAACTTTCATCTACTAAAGATGATTTTGAAAAAATTGAAACAAAAATTATCTTTTCAACAATAATAGAATTGAGTGACGAAAATTTAGCTAAAGAGGAAATGGAAAAAATAATCTTAATTGATGTACCTTCAAAAGTTTACACAGAATTAAGACAAATATTTATTTTTTTATTTCAAAACTCAGGTTTTGAAGATGTAAAAATTAGTGAAACTGTGGATTTTGAAAAACTATATAAAATGAAAAAAGTTCAATAGAAATTTTTTTTTAATTCCCTTTTTAAAAACTCTTTATGTTTTTTTATTTCTGTTTCTGATATTTTTACGATTTGCTTATTATAATCTTTGACCGTAGAAATATTTTGATTTTCATTATTATTTAAAAGATTAAATTTCGGTTCTTTTGCATCTAATAAATTTATATAAACTTCCCTTAACAATTGGCAGTCGAGCAATGCGTTATGTTTAGTTCTTTTTGATAAATCAATATTGAATTTACGGCACAATGCATCTAAAGAATTTGATGAACCAGGATACTTGTTCCTAGCAACTTCTAGAGAGTCTACAACTAATTTTTTATTAATTTTTTCTTTATTAATTTTTGTAAATTCACCGTCTAAAAAACCTAAATCAAAAGAAGCATTATGAATGATAATTTTTTTATCTTTTATAAAATTTTCAAATTC
>Ga0233444_10003823_pt1 | contig 14706 bp, 10 predicted proteins | sample SI_124_October20_6_FD_182792 | JGI IMG/M metagenome (GOLD analysis project Ga0233444, IMG submission 182792) | Seawater microbial communities from Saanich Inlet, British Columbia, Canada - SI_124_October2016_10_MG | ecosystem: Environmental > Aquatic > Marine > Inlet | place: Canada: British...
CAGTAGGGAGAGCTCGCCGTCGACCCCTTGCCCGCCGGTCATTGCAACCGCTTCATTAAACAAAATTTTATAGGTAATGTTGACGCGACTGGCGACGGCCGCTCGAATCGCAAGGCTACCTGAGTGGAAATACGTGCCATCGCCTAAGTTTTGGAACACATGTTTTCGTTGGCTAAACGCGGCTTGTCCAATCCAAGCTGCTCCCTCACCACCCATTTGTGAGAACGTTCGTGTGTCCCTGTCAGGCATCCAAGTTGCCATGTAATGGCAGCCTATCCCGCCCATGGCCACGCTCCCTTCGGGCACTTTCGTAGACGTGTTATGAGGACAGCCTGAGCAGAAATGTGGCGTTCTCGTTGGGGTGTCGTCGGAAGTCAAAAGACCCGCACTCGATAGTGCGCAAGGACGTCGAGGTGGTGCGAGACCGAGGGCAGTCAGTCGATCGGCGATCGCGTTGGCAACTTGGTCTGGGTTTAACTCGCCACTGTTCGGCAGGAGTGACTCACCTTCATCGTCAAATTCGCCAAAAATTCGCGGGCGAGCTGCCCCCGCCAGGTTATACAACTGGGAGGTGAGTTGGTCCTCGATCACGGACCGCTTTTCCTCGACCACCAGCACCTCACTGACACCAGCGGTGAAGACCTGAACGATTTCAGGGTCTAGCGGCCACGGCATGCCGACTTTGAGTACGCGAATACCGAGCCTTGACGCTGTCGATGCATCAATAGCCAAGAGGCTGAGCGCTTCCATAACGTCTAAGTAGGCTTTGCCGGAGGTTATAATTCCGAGCATTGGTTTAGGGGTGTCGATGACAATCCGATTGAGGCCGTTGATGCTTGCAAACAGTCTTGCTGCATAAATTTTATAGCGATTAAGCCGCTTCTCTTGATCGAGCGGTGTGTCGGGCCATCGCGCGTTCATGCCGTCGGGAGAGAGCGACTGTGGCGGTGGGAGGCGAATGGGATATCGGGCTTGATCGATCTCAACGCCCATGGCCGAGTCCATGTTGTCGGTAATGGCTTTCAAGGCCACCCAGCATCCGGTAAACCGCGACATTGCCCAGCCATAAATGCCAAAGTCGAGAACCTCTTGCACGTTGCTCGGTGCAAGTACAGGAACTGAGGCGCCCATGAACATATGCTCTGATTGATGCGGCAGTGTCGAGGATTTACAGGCATGATCGTCGCCTGCGATGGCTAAAACGCCGCCGTATTGAGAGGTTCCAAAGGCATTGGCATGCTTGATTGCATCCATGCTTCGATCGACGCCAGGACCCTTGCCGTACCACATGCCAAAGACACCATCGAATTCTGAATCTGAGACAATGCCGAGTTGCTGTGACCCCCAAACCGCAGTTGCCGCGAGCTCTTCGTTAATGCCAGGCTGAAATTGCACGTTGTGGTGCTCAAGCGTCGTATTAGCGCGCCAGAGCGCTTGGTCCAGCCCACCCAGTGGGCTGCCCCGATAGCCTGAAATAAATCCTGCAGTATTAAGACCCGCACGTAAGTCCAGCTCGTGCTGGAGCACGGGAAGACGCGCGAGTGCGTCGATGCCCGTCATAAACGCGACCGTGGGTCCAGGTGCGAACTTTTCATCAAGGGCTGCGTGTCGAAGGGGTGGCGGTGTGACTTGCGTCATGTAATCACCTCAATGGCTCTCTAAATTCCTTATTTCAATGGAAATATTGATCCATTTAGAAAGAATATTTTCTTCTTTTTTCCTGAAATAACGCATATAAGTGACTAAATATTATTTATTTTTACGTTTTTAGGGATCTTTTATGCAGAAAAAATGGGGTACTCAAGATGTGGCGATAATGAGTGCGTTACAACACGACGCCAGTCTTTCTACTGGCGCGCTGGCGGAACGCCTCAACAGTTCTCAGTCGCCAATATGGCGTCGCATCAATCGCTTGGAAGAGGACGGTGTGGTTCAGCGGCGGGTCGCACTGCTTGACCGCGCGGCGCTCGGCATGGAGATTGTGGTCTTTGCCACGGTAAACCTCACTCAAACGGGCAGGAAAAACCTGTTAGCGTTTGAGAATGAGGTTGAGGCATATCCTGAAGTCGTCGAGTGCTACACGATGGCGGGCATTTGGGACTATGTACTGAAGATTATTTGTAAAGACGTCCGGCACTACGAAGACTTCATCCGCAACACGCTGTTGAGCGGCGACTTAGTGCGCGAGATGCACTCGCACATTGCGGTGACCGAGATTAAAAACACGACAGAGCTGCCACTTTCGACGCAGCTCAAATAGCTCACTGATTAGGCATTGCGATCTTTACCGGACGCTTCGCGCCCTTGCCATAAAGGTTGACCTTCAGACTCGAGATGGCGTGAACCAGAATGATAGGCTCAATTTTTTGTTTGCCCGTCCAGTGAATATTTGGGAATCGCTCTAGGATGCGTTCATAGGCCATTCGTAATTGCATCTGCGCGATTCGGTTGCCGAGACAACGGTGAACGCCATGGCCGAAGGCGACGTGTTTTTCAACATTTTTACGCGTCAGATCGAAAACGTCGGGGTTAGGAAAAACAGCGGGGTCTCTGTTGGCTGCGCCATACCACATGATCACCTTTTCGTTCTCAGCAATCCGCTGACCTGCTATCTCTGTGTCCTCTGTCGCTGTCCGTCGCATGTGCATCACTGGGGACGTCATTCGCAAGGCCTCGTGTGACATTCGATCGATTAAGCTGGGGTCATCAACGACCATCTGACGTTGAGATTGGAACTCAGTCATTAATCGAATGGTGCCTGAAAGCGAGTTTCGTGTCGTATCGTTACCGGCAAAAATAATGAGTAGCCAGGACCCATCGAGGTAGTTTTGTGAGAGCGGCTTGTCGTCAAGCGTGGCGTTTGCGATTACGGTTAAAAGGTCATTGCGTGGATTTTTAATGCGGTCCGCCATGACGCGTTCACCGTAGTTGAACATGTCTTCGAGCATCTGATTGAAACGGAATAGAAACATCGGTTCCGCCATGAACATGCGAAATGGATGGGTTAAAAATTGCGGTGCAAGCTCGAGGTAATGCATCCATTTGATAATATTGGGTCGGTCCTCCTCGTCGACCCCCAGCATTTCACAGAGCGTATACATAGGCAGCTCGGTGGAAAACATTTTGGCAAAATCGACCTCAGGCCCCGCACGTTCCATATTATCCAGCAGGTCATCTATTTTCTTGCCGACGCGCTCTTTCAATGTCTCAACGTATTTTGGGAAGAAAAATTCCGATTGCTGAAGCCGCAGATCTCTATGGACGTCTGCGTCGAGGTTGATCAACGAGTTGTGCGCTGCGTGCATCAACCGATCGGCCTTACCACTAGCGGCGACCACCGCCATATGCATGCTGCCACGCTGAGATGAGAACGTTTTAGGGTCTAACTCAACGCGTTTAACGTCCTCATAGCGTGACACTGACCAAAACCCCGAGGTTGGCTTTCGCCCTGGAGTCCACATGACGGGTGACTCTTCGCGCATGCGCTTGTAATAGTCAAAGGGTTGTCCACGCGTCCACGCGTTGGTTGACCCTAAATCAAACCCCCGTAAGCGCTTGTAAATTTCAGGGAAACTCGGGTCTCTTGCACCGGTGTCGACAAAAATGTCGTCACTCACTGATGCGTAATGGTCAATGTTCTGCGGCTGATTCATAGGACGACCTAAACGGTTAAACGCGGTAGGCGCGTTGGATAATGAGAGTACCTAAATTTTCAGGCTTCCGACGAGTGAACTGTGGTTTTTTTAAGACAACTGGTACGGCTTCAGATTAAGTCGTCCCCGTTGTTACTTACCGAGTACTTACGCCCTGGCGCATAACTTGGTTTTACAAATCAGCGACAGCAACCCGTTCGTGTTTTTTCTGGGGAGTTTAATTAAGTGTTTCGCCTTTCTTTGCTCGCGGCGTTTCGTGGTGCCGCGGCCCCCACAACAGTGTAAAAAGCGCAACAGCGTCGTTATTTCAGGTGGTGAAAAGTTTGCAGCTCGGACGGTCACAGCGGTAGGGTAATTGCCAGTCCGGTATTTCGAGGGAATGTCATGTTTAAAAACGAGACTGAACGCGCGTTTGCCCTAGTGCTGCTGCTTTGCGGGTTTATTGCACTTTGGATAGTGGTCAAAGACCTCGCTTTGCCTGCCTAATGGTTCACTAAAGTAAAGCTAAGCGACTGTTTCTTTCAGGGAGGCCCCATGGCTGGAGCACAAGCCGATATTCACACGAAAATTTTAACCGCCAGCACCACTGAGGAGTTGATGGGTATTTACGACAATTGGGCTCAGGGCTATGAAACACAGCTGCTCGATGAGTGGGGTTATACCAGTCCGCAGACGGCGGTTAAGCTCCTAGCGTCTGCAATGCAGCTGGACGAAGTGCATGTGCTGGATGCGGGTTGTGGTACGGGTCTAGTTGGTCTGGCTCTTAGCGAGGCAGGTGTTGCGTACCTTACAGGCATTGATTATTCGCCCGGTATGCTTGCAGAGGCTCGCCAGAAAGGCGTCTATCAGGCGCTTGACTGTATGGATATGAATCAGCCACTTGCCATCGCCGCGGATGTCTACGATGCGGTGACATGCATTGGGACATTTACGTCCACGCACGTCGTCCCCGAGGCACTATTCGAGCTGATTCGGGTTACGCGCTCTGGAGGTGCCGTAGTGTTTACGGTGCGAGACGACTACTGGGCGGCTACCGGGTTTGCGAATTTGGTGGCGGATCTGCACACGTCGGGCAGGGTGGTCATCGAGCAAATACGTCTCGAGCCCTACATTCATTCGGAGGGCTCTAAATGCCGATTTGTTGTACTAACCGTCCTTTGAAAACGTCGGTCTACACAGCAAGGGAATTAAGTAGAACCAGCCCAGAAGAGGTAGCGGCAGTATCCAAAGTAGCGACCACCAGCCTGACTTGCCCACATCGTGCAGTCGCCTGATAGTGACCGACAACGTTGGAATTCCCATGATGGGGCGATACATCAGAACCAATACACCCACCTCAGGATCAACCAGTCCCATGGGAATATACTGACCAAACGGGAGAGCTTGAATACTGACGGCTGAGGCTACGAACACCTCATCGACGGTTGCGACCACTAGCTACAGAACAACAAAAAGAAGCATGAGATACCAAAAGTCGGCTCTTGACGCAGTATCGTGGAAGTCAAATGTCCGTCTAAAACCCGATATCGATGCGTTGAGAAAGTGCTTCATGAGGTCATTTCGTGCTGCTGTTGTGGTGGGGCTTGGGGCTGCTGCGGCGAGGTTTGATAATGACCGTAGAGTGACATGCGATTGGGCGTAAGTTCAGGTGGTAACCTGGCTGATCGGAAACCGAATGAATTTCAGATATCGGTTTATGCTCTGAGGCTTGATTTTAGGCAGGTTGAAGATGGCGCGCCCACCAGGACTCGAACCTGGAACCTCATGCTTAGAAGGCACGTGCACTATCCGGTTGTGCTATGGGCGCGGGGGCGCGAAGTATCGCACACTCGTGAGGGTTTATTCCACGACATCGCGACCTTGACAGTCTTTACCCGGAACAGGCTTCTCGGTCCAAATTTGCAACAGTTGCATGAGCGCAGTCGAGAGACTCAGGACGACAATACTTGCCCGTATGGTGAAGGGCAGTTGGTCAGATTGAGCGACAGTGAGCAAAATAGCGCACACAGACGCGCAGTACAGAGTTACTAAGGTCCTTGCGGTCAATGGCGCACGCGAATCCGCTGCGCCCTCATGCATCGAGTGACTGAGCCTAAAGCCCAACCATAGCGCGACCAAACCCGCCAAAAACCAAAGAGGGGCTGTCGTGCCTTCCATTACGAAACCTCGTTGCTCGCCATTAAAATGAAAATAAAACCGCGCCTAATGTAGTCAATCTTCTGCATCGAGTCGACATGCTCAGTGCCAATAGGTCAGTCGGTCCCTAAGATCGCATGAGTCGCGGTCTTGAGCAGTTCTTCAGCCTTCACGTTCTCGTCGAATTTATCTAGTAAGTGATTGTGTCTTAGCGTCGCGATTCCGTGAACGGTTGACCACAGTAGCGTTGCTGTTCTCATAGGGGAGTGAGGTTGCGGACTGCTTTGACGGGTCGTGTACAGCTCAACAGCGTCTAGCAGAATCTGGAATCCAGCCGCCATCGCTGGTGCGGTGCCTTGCTTTATCTCAGTATTGCCGCGGTACTCCCACATGAGTCTGAAAAAGGTCCGCTTTTCCTCGGCAAACCGAAGGTAGGCGCTCCCCAGTGCTTCAAAGTGTGCCAGTGTTCCCCGTTCTACCTCAGCCTCAGCGGCCAGTAAGTACTGTGTAAAGGTCCTATGGATTACCTCCGCGACCGCCGACACCAGTGCCTCTTTGTCTTTAAAGTGTCGGTAGAGTGCGGCTGCACTGACGCCGCTCAGTTTGGCAACTTGTGTAATCGTAATGTCATAACTGCCACTAGACTCGACGAGCTGCGCGGCGACACCGATGGCGCAGTTCCGCAAGTCGCCGTGATGATACGTTCGGGTTGATACGCTCATGGGTAGGCCTGATCTGCCTGCTGCAGTGCCCGTTCGACCCGATTATCACGGGGTGCGCCCAGTAGCACGTAGGCAGGGGGAACCAGGTAAAACGACACGATTGTCGAGAGCAGTACGCCGCCAGCAATGGCCATGGCGAAAGGCGGCCAAAATTGACTGCCCTCGAGTATGAGCGGGAGAAATCCACCGAACGTAGTCAGGGTCGTTGACACGATATGACGACTTGCGGCAAGAACTTCGTTGCGCATTGCCAGTTTGTCACCGTTCGAGGCCGCTGGGGATTGTTGAAATGAGGTCAAAATAATGATGCAGGCGTTGATCGCCACCCCGATCGATCCGACAACGCCGATTAATGCTTGAATCCCCAGCGGGTATCGGAAGAGGGCAAGCGCCAAAAAGCTGAGCCCAAACGCACACACCACGACGCCAAAGGCGAGGGCCGTGAGACGCCAGGAGTTAAAGGTCAGCATGATCGTGCCAACGAGTAGAGAGAGCACCAGACCTACTGGCCCGATGAGATCATTGACGACTTCATCGCGCTCCGCACTGTCGCCGCCGAACGAGTAGCGATAGCCGGGGGGCATGGAAATGGGGTTGTCTTCCAGCGACGCCCTGAGCAGTTTAAGTGCCTCCTCTGGCAACACGCCACGGGTTAAAAACGCTTGCACTTCGTTGACGCGCTCGCCGTTTTTCCGTCCGATTGGCGCGTCTTCAGGAATCAGTTCAAGCCCCCCAAGATTGGCGAGAGGGACCTGTTGAGTACGGCCGTTATTGTCGATAACTGACACCGTTAAATTCAACAGGTCGTCACTGCTTTGCCAGTTGTCGCGTTTTAATTTCACGCGCACATTGAGTCGCTCAGTATCCTCTAGTACTGCCCCACCAATACGTCCCCTGAGCCGACCTTCAATGAGTTGTGCGAGTTGAGTGCGCTCAATACCCAGTCGTCGTAGCTTGTCACTGTCTGGCACAAACTGAACTTTAGGTGCTGCGGGGGTGATGGACAATCGGGTGTGCGTAATGTCCGGAAGCGACTGCATGCGCCGCCGGAAAGTTTCGCCCAAAGATCTCAGCGTGTGGGAATTTGGGCCATAAACGATTACTTCCAAAGGTGCTGCGACCGGGGGGCCTTGATCGATGCCCAGTACAATGACCTGTGCTTCGGGGTAGTGGCGATCAAACTGGGTTTGTAGCCGCCGAATCAGCCCGTTTGTTTGATTTTCATCGGTTGTCAGAATCATTGCCTCCGCCCAGCCAGGGGCGTTACGTCGATTCGATCGTAAGTTGTAGTAGAACGCAGGGGGACTTTCACCGACCGACCAGTCGACACGTCGGATCAGGGGTTCTGCCTGAAGGTCGTTGTCAATATTGTTTACGAGAGCGAGTGTCTCTTCGATGCCTGACGTGCTGGGCATGTCGAGCCGAATATAGACTTGGTCTCGATCTGTACCGGGAAAAAATTGATTGGTAAGAGTGGCAGCGCTGACAAAGCCGAGGACCGGGATAGAGCCTGCAATCAAGACAGAGGCCAATGGGTAGCGGAGGGACCAATCAATGCTTTTTGTAAATACAGTGACCAGGCTGGGGACACTGATGCCCGTTCGCCACCAAGCGGGCCTCTGTGATATTCCACTGGGCAGCACGCGCGCGGCAATAGCCGGTGTTAGCGTGAGCGCCAGCAACAAACTAATGGTCAGCATGACGATAACGCAGGTGGCGAGACTCCCAAGAAAGTCACCCGAGGGACCGGCGAGAATGGCCATGGGTGTGAAGGCGAGAACGGTCGTCGCTGTTGCGCTCACAAGCGGCACCGTCATGCGATTAACCGCTTTTTGCATCGCAGCAAGCGGCCGGTCGCCCGCGAGAAGGTGGCGTCGAATTTCATCGGTAATGACGATTGAACCATCCACCAAAAGACCCAGTGCAACCACGAGTCCTGTCATCGACATTTGATGAATCCGGATGTCGAGATAGTTCAAAACCATCATGGACAGTAACGTGCAGAGCGGGAGGCTTAGCGCGACGATAAGGGCGGCGCGCCACCCCAGCGTAATAAAAAGTACCCCGACAACGATTAACACGCCCGCCAAGATATTCTTGAGGACCCCGGTTAAGCGTGCTTCGGTGTAACCACTTTGGTCGTAACTCACTTCAATGAGCATCCCGTCGGCGGTGCTCTGACGGTATTCAGTCAGGAACGCATTAAACGAATCACTGTATTGATCCACCTGGTTGCCTTCTTTCATTTCGATCCCAAGGAAGACCGATCGCTTTCCGTTGGATAGCGCGAGACGCAGTGGCGGATCTATTTCAGATTTTGAGATGCTCGCAATATCACCAACTCTGACGGCTTTAGCCCCTCCAGTAGCCGCCTGAATGTAAGTCTCACGCACCGTGTCGATGTTTGTAAATTCGCCCGCAACTTCAATAGTTAATGCGCTTTGCGGGGATGTCAGTTTGCCCGCGGGTGTTCGAGAATCAGCCAGCGAAAGTGTTCGAGCAATATCGCTTGTTTCCAAGCCCAAGGTCGCGAGTGCAGTCGCGTCTACTTCAACGCTTATCTCCTCATCAGGTAATCCGTAAAGCTTGACGCGGCGCGTTTGAGGAACGTTCTTAGCTGCATCTGCCAGTCTCAGGGCCTCACGCCTGAGCAGCGAGGGCGAGAGGTCTATGCCAGGCTTACTACTCACGGAGACTATCTTCACAAAATTGGTAAATAAGTCGTCATCGAAAACGGGTTCTGAGGCCCCCTCGGGCAGTGAGGCTTTTACACGGTCGATCTTATTACCCAGCTCGGACCAGACTCGCTTGATGTCACTCTGCGATAAGTAATAATCCGCCTGAATCAAAATGCTCGATACGCCGTTTACAGAAGTAGAGTCGACCTCTTTGATATCTGGATGCTCGCGCAATGCATCTTCTAAGGGCTTGGTCACGAGGCTTTCGACTCTTGCTGGACTGGCGCCGGGGTAAAATGTCTGCACTGAGGCTACAAAGGGCGTAATCGATGGGTCTTCTTGACGTCCAAGACTGTTGTAAGAGGTAATTCCCACCACGATGGTCGAGAGCACCATGAGTGCAAGATAACGGCCATTTTCATAAAGTTTCGTTGCGATCATCGTTTTAGTCCCGTACCCGAATGGACGGAATGGGTTCGACGGTCATACCCGGGCTCAATCGCTGCAATCCCGCGCTGACGACAAGAGCCTCATTAGCAAGCGTGCCTCGGACATAGGCATAGGCCTGGCTACTGTGCAGGACTTCGACACTCTCGCGCTGCAATTGGGCACTCTCTTTATTTCGTGCCTTTATCGTGAATACGGTCCACAAGCCGCGGTCACCCTCCAGTAGGGCGCTCAGAGGAAGCCATCCTCCCTGCGCATAAACCTGTTCGGTCATGACTAGCGTAACGGTTTGTCCCACTCGGGGTGAGACATCTGTGGGCAAGGTAAAAACGGCGAGGGTGGAGAGTGTTCGCGTGTCGATGGCGTCTCCTACGGTCCGCAGTATAGCGGGGACTCGCTCGCCCTCAATTGAGACGTTGTAGGATTCCCCCACCACTAAGGTGTCTGCAAATTTTGGTGCTATTCCCACATGAACCTCACGCGACCCCACGGAGACGAGCCGTAGGATTGCATTGTTGGGAGAAACAACGGTACCGGGCTCCAGCAGTCGCTCAGCGACTACGGCGTCGAACGGCGCGACTAAGGTCGACTTATCAATGATGATCGATGCATTCGACACGTTGGCTTCAGTGGTCTGCAGTCTCGCTTGGAGTGCCTCGGTCGTGAGATTTGCATCGTCCTGGTCAGCCTTTGAGGCGAGCCCTTGATTGACAAGACGCTCTATTCGCTCGCGATTGAGTGTCGCCAATTTGAGTTGCGCTTGAACTTCGCGTCGTTGTGCTTGAGCCAACCGAAGCGAGGCTTGTTGCTGCTCAGTGTCAAGTTGCCCTAGGGGTTGTCCGAGGCTGACGTAGTCGCCTTCTCGGACTGTGACTGCATCAAGACGTCCTGCAACTTCAAAGCCAAGCAGACTGTCCGAGGACGCTTGAACAGAGCCGAGAAATTTAATTTCGGTCTCGTAACCCGTTTCAAGAGTAAACGGTGTGACCGAGACGGGGAGTGGCTGAGTCTCCGTTGCAATTGTGGGTCTTATGTTGGCCTTAATCGCGCCGGAGCCAAACAGTATGATCCCCAGCGCGACGGTTGCGCTGATTAACGTCGTAAAGAGAATTTTTGGTGACATTGACCGCTCCGAGGCATGTTAAGAGAATTAACATTCGTATGTTACGCGTTTTAACATGTTAACGTAAACATGGTACGTCGCCCCCTAACCGGCAGATTAGATTCTTTTTTCCTTGCGTGTGCGAACCGATTTAGCCACAATTTCGCCGCTCTCCTCTGTGGGAGCTTTGTGGTGGCTCGGACGGTCCCCTCGCAGCGATAGATAGTGAACTCCGCCAGGCCCGGAAGGGAGCAACGGTAGTTATCGACTCGGGTGCCGAGGTGCGGCTGTCCGGGGCACCTCCATTTTTACCGCGGGCGTGAGACGCGTTCGGTACGACTGCACTCTAATGACATTTCCTCGCAAACCCCCGCGATCATCGCCGTTAAACTTGTGTAGAATGTAGCGCTATGTCCAGAGCGTCGGTGTTAACAGTGTCAATCGGAATTTACAGTCTGTCCCATGCCGGCTGCGCCGCTGGCCCAATCGGGGATCTGTAGCGATGGGTTATCAAGTACTGGCGCGAAAGTGGCGCCCGTCTTCTTTCTCAGAAATGGTGGGGCAAGAGCACGTTGTTCGTGCGCTGACGACTGCACTGGAGTCTGAGCGGCTGCACCACGCCTACTTGTTTACCGGCACTCGAGGGGTGGGAAAAACAACGTTAGCGCGCCTAATAGCGAAAAGTCTTAACTGCGATACTGGCGTTACGTCAATGCCCTGCGGTGATTGTGCCAGCTGTGTTGAGATTGCTGAAGGCCGAAGCGTTGACGTGCTTGAAGTCGACGCAGCGTCGAGAACTAAGGTCGAGGATACGCGCGAACTTCTGGACAATGTCCAGTATGCGCCGACACGCTCGCGTTTTAAGATCTACTTAATCGATGAAGTTCACATGCTCTCGAACCACAGCTTCAATGCGCTGCTCAAAACACTCGAAGAGCCGCCAGAGCACGTTAAATTCATACTGGCTACAACGGACCCACAAAAGTTGCCGGCGACGGTCTTGTCGCGCTGTTTACAATTTAATCTCAAAAACATGGTTCCCGAGCAAATTGTCGGGCACCTGAAGCATGTCCTCAGTGAAGAGAGTGTTCCGTTTGATAACGAGTCACTTGCCTTGCTCGCACGAGGAGCGGAGGGCTCGATGCGCGATGCACTGTCGCTGTCCGATCAGGCGATCGCTCATGGTTCCGGAAAGCTAGAGTCAGACGACGTCCGTCAAATGCTTGGGACGGTGTCGAGAACTAAGGTACTGGATTTGCTCGATGCGCTCATTGCTGATGACGCAAGGCAAGCGCTTGCGGTGCTCGACGCTATTGCCAGCCATTCGCCAGATTACAGTGGGACATTGGATGAACTGGCGTCGGTGCTGCATCAGATCGCTCTCGCGCAAGCCGTTCCAGGATCAATCGATACGACACAGCCTGAGTTCGCGCGTTTAGAATCGCTCGCGGCAGCGGTGACGCCGGACGTCGCGCACCTCTGGTGGCAAATGTCCGTGGCCGCTAAAAAAGAGTTGGTGCTCGCCTCAGATCCGCGAAGTGGTCTGGACATGGCTATTCTACGATTGTTGGCGTTCAAACCCGGGGTTATTTTGGCCCAGTCGCACGAGGCACCCCCGGCAAAAAAGTCTGAGCCACCGGCGCCGCCGGTGGCTGCACCGACGCAGGTAAATACGGTAGTCGTCGAGACTGCGCCCGCGTCGCCGTTACCTCACACGACTCCACAAGGCACGGCAGTACAGGAGCTGCTGCCTGCAGAGGCAGAGTCCCTGTCCAAGGAGTCGGCAATCCAAATGCCGGTCGTTGAGGAGCCCACCGTCATGGCGCAGCCTGCGAATGTTAACGAGCAGAGCCTGGTCGGTGTCGTTGAGGTCGCTGCTAGCGAGGTGTCTACAGCGCCCAAAGTCGCTGAAGAGGATTTGCCAACCAATGGTTCATGGCCTGACTTTTTTGAAGGGCTGGGACTCAGAGGAGTGATACATACGGTCGCATCGCACTTTGAGTTGGTCGAGACGTACGAGCGAACGCTTCGGTTTAAGATTGCATCGACAAATGCGGCGCTTTTTAATGAGCGTCACCAAACGGGGCTGGCCAGTGCGATTGAGCTGGTTCTAGAGGCACCCGTAACGGTCCTAGTCGCGGTGGGTGAAACGTCTGATAATACACCTGCACGCCAACGCGAAATCTTTGAACGACGGCGAGTTGACGCGGCGACGGACGCGCTAGAAAAAGATGACTGCCTCAACGCACTGGTGACTGACTTCGATGCGACTATTGTCCCAAGCTCTATTCGACCACCTTTGACGGAGCTCTAACGTTATGAAGTTAAGCCCTGCCATTCAAGACCTGATTGAGGCACTTCGCCACTTGCCCGGTGTGGGTCCCAAGTCCGCACAGCGTATGACGCTTCATTTATTAGAGCGCGACAGAGAGGCCGCGCAGATTTTAGGCGATGCGTTAGTCAACGCACTGACCAAAGTGGGACGCTGCCAGCGGTGCCGTAATTTTACAGAACTGAGCGTTTGCGAGCTGTGCGGTGATCCCAAACGTGACGACACGCTTCTGTGCGTGGTCGAGGCACCGGCAGACGTATTGGCCATAGAGCAGACCGGAAGTTACCGGGGACTGTATTTCGTGTTAATGGGTCACTTGTCACCGCTGGACGGAATCGGCCCGAAGCAGCTTGGCCTGGACAGTCTAGATCTTTTGCTGGCTCCGGCGTCGATCGCCGAGGTTATTTTGGCGACGAATCCGACGGTGGAGGGTGAGGCGACAGGCCACTATATCGCCGAAATTGCGTCGCGGTACGCTATTACAGTGACTCGAATTGCGCATGGTGTGCCCCTGGGAGGCGAACTTGAGTTTATCGATCCCACAACACTTGCTCATGCTCTGGGTGGGAGAAAAGTGGTGGGTGACTCATGATTTACGAGTTAGTCGACAGCGATACGCGCCTTGAGCAGCTCTTAGAGCTGCACCAACAAGACCCGTTCGTCGCGATCGATACTGAGTTTAGGCGACGTGACACGTTTTACCCGCAAGTGGCGCTCCTGCAGCTGTGTTGGGATAAAACGGCCTACCTGGTCGACCCACTGAAGATTTCATCGACCGCGGCTTTGTCACGGTTATTTTCAAATTTAGCGGTCGTGAAGCTCTTACACAGTCCGAGTGAGGACTTAGAAGTGTTTCAGCATTGGTTGGGTGTCGTGCCTACGCCGTTGTTTGACACGCAGCGGGCTTTGGCCCTGTTAGGGCACGGGTTTGGTCTGGGTTATCGCGCGATGGTTGAAGTGTTTACTGGGGACGTGATCTCCAAGGCTGAGACAACGTCCGACTGGCTCAAACGACCCCTGTCTGACCGTCAACTGCACTACGCGGCGATGGACGTCACTTACTTGCGACGTATTGGTCAGACACTGCACGAAAAGTGTGTGAGCGACGGTCGCTTAGACTGGCTCCTTGAAGATACACAGGCGCTGAAAATTGGTGGGAGAGGTCCGTCTGCTAAGTTTAAGTCTGCCTGGAAGCTCAGTCCAAAGGAGCAGGGTGTGCTTCAAGCTCTCATTGAATGGCGTGAAGGTGAGGCGAGACGCTTAGATCGTCCGCGCAGCTGGATTCTGCCCGATGGCGTGATGACCCTCCTGGCTCGAAAAGCACCCAGGCACATCGCTGCGTTAACGCAAATCGAAGGACTTCATGAGACGGTTATTCGTAAGCGAGGTACTGCAATACTGGGCGTGATTGAAAATGCAGATTCCTTGGCTCCGCCAGCGACAAATCTCTGGGAAGCTCCAGCAAAATCGCGCGAAAAAGAGTGGATGATCAAGCTCGGTTCTGTGGTCAAGGTACGAGCCGAGGTGTTGGGCGTGGCGCCCGAAATTTTATTGGCCAATAAGGATATTGAGCTGCTCGTACAGTGCTATTTCCAACAAAACCCGTTGCCTTCAGCCCTATTAGGCTGGCGTTACG
>Ga0233444_10003824_pt1 | contig 14700 bp, 19 predicted proteins | sample SI_124_October20_6_FD_182792 | JGI IMG/M metagenome (GOLD analysis project Ga0233444, IMG submission 182792) | Seawater microbial communities from Saanich Inlet, British Columbia, Canada - SI_124_October2016_10_MG | ecosystem: Environmental > Aquatic > Marine > Inlet | place: Canada: British...
TAGGTCTTGGTTGGTAAAAAAAAAACTAGATTTTGAAAAAATGAAAAAAGCTATTAATCATTTTCATGGAACACATAATTTTTCAGCGTTTAGATCTTCATCATGTGTAGCAAAAAGTCCCATCAGAACTATAAGCAAAACTAGTATTAAAAAAAATAAAGATAAGATAATTATTAACTTTGAATCAAAATCTTTTTTACAAAAACAGATTAGATCTATGGTTGGGTGCCTTAAATATGTTGGAGAAAATAAATGGAATCCCGAAAAAATTAAATTAATTATAAATTCAAAAAAAAGAATGTTATGTGCTCCTCCAGCTCCCCCAGAAGGACTATATCTTAAGAAAGTTTTTTACTAAAATTAACTATTTTTAAATATTTAAAAAAGATTTTATTGTTATTTAATTTTTTTACAAACTTTAAAGACTTTTTTGAAAATTTGTTGCTTAGTTTTTTATTATTTTTTAAGTCTATGATTTTTTTAATAAGTTCATCGTTATTTTTATAATCCAAGACATAATTTTTAAAATTAATTGAAACTTTTTTGCTGCAAATAACAGGCAGGCCATAGGACATATATGTTAAAACCTTTCCTTGAATACCGGTTGCTATGTTTAGATTCGCCAATCCACAGAAGGAATTTTTAATATAATCTTTAATATTACTTTGCTGGCCAACAAATATTACATTCTTATGAAAAGATAAGAAAAATTTATTAATTTTAGTAACATTTCCAACTATAAAAAATTTTATATTAGGAATTTTGGTCCTAAGTGAGGGCAAAATTTTATTAATAAAATTTTTTACTGCCAATAAGTTTGGAAGATAACCAAGATTACCAATAAATAAAATTTTGTTACTTTTTTTTGATAATGAAAATTTATTATGAGATGAATTCACCGACAAACTTATAGTAAAAATTTTTTTTCTAAAAATTTTATTTATTTTTTTAACTTCATTATTTGAAAACAAAATTATTTTATCAAAATTTATAAAAATACTATTTTCTATTTTTTTAACTAAAAAACTTTCAATCAAGTAAATATATTTTAGAGGATTAAGTACGTTTAGATTACAAAATGTTTGAAAATAATTATCTGAGTACAAATCTCCCATTTCAATAATTATTTTACCTTTGTATTTTTTTGGTTGATATTGACTTGATCTAATATGATAGAAAAATAATAGATCATAATTATCTGCAACTTTCTGAATATGTTGCTTCATTTCTTCAGATTGAAATAACCCAAATTGCAAAGGTTTAGTTTTACACAATGACAAAAAAATATAAAATATTTTTAACAAAAAATTAGGTTGAGCAAAAAAAATTATATTTTTTTTTTTTATTTTTTTTTTATTAAGTGCGACTATGTCTACTTTATATTTTTTTCTTAAGAAATTTATTATTTTTAAAGATCCAATAACATCTCCCGAGAACCTCCCTGAATATGGATTTCTCGTAGTAATAAAGAGTATTTTTTTCATTTTTTGTAACGTTTATTTTTTTTAGAATTTTTTATTCTCCATCTAGAGCCTTCTCTTACTATGTAACCACAGCATTTTGTAGATCCACATTTACATGGAAATTGTTTAAAATCTTCATCAAAGCTAAACCCATAGTCGTAAGATAGTTCTTCACTTTTTTTTATATCTCTTAGGGCAAAAATCCATAACTTAAGACCCTTTCCCTCTACTTCACAATTAGGTTCGCAAGAATGATTTATTAATCTTGCAGTATTATATTTAAAATCTCCATCTAAGTCATATCTACTATTAAGATTAAATAAATAGATCGCTTTGTCATTGTCATACTTTGGATTTCTTTCAGTTTCTTTTTTTGTGATAATTTTTCCTTTATAATAAATGATTTTAGTCCCTGCTTTTATGTTCCTAGCAGCATAAACACCTAGATTATCTATTTTGGATTTTTTTACTTTATAAGGTTTCACCTAAAGTAATCCTCTAGAATATTATAGTAAATCTTTGTAAGTTTTTTTAGATCAGATAGAGAGACACATTCATCAACTTTGTGCATTGTTTTATTTACTAGGCCAAATTCTAGGCAGGGGGCAATTTTTCTTATAAATCTTGCATCAGAAGTTCCGCCAGTTGTAGAAAATTTAGGGGTTATTTTTGTTATTTTTTTTATAATTTTTTTTGCCATCAAAATAGTTTTCTCAGGTTTAGTAAGAAATGAGTCACCATTTGCTATAAATTCTATTTTAAAGTTACATTTATTTTTCTTGCAGGCATTTTTTATCACTGTATTAATTTTTCTTTTGAGCGAAGTAGCATTGTAAAAATTGTTGTACCTAATGTTAAATTGAGCTGTTGCTCTTGCAGGTATAACGTTATGTGCTTTATTGTTTACATTTATTGCTGTAAATTCAAGGTTTGACGGCTGAAAATTTTTATTTCCTCTATCAAGTTTTTTTTCTTTAAGTTTTTTGCAGATAGATATTAAAGCATTAATAGGGTTATTTGATAGGTGGGGATACGCAACATGTCCTTGAGTTCCAGAAATTTCAATTTTTCCTGTAAGACTTCCACGTCTGCCAATTTTAATCATTTCGCCAAGTTTATTTGGATTCGTTGGCTCACCCACTATACAAAAATCTATTTTTTCTTTTTTTTTATTTAGATAATCAACCACTTTTTTTGTACCATTAATAGCTAGACCTTCTTCATCACCAGTAATTAAAAAACTTATCGAGCCATTAAATTTGCCTTTTTTTAAGAATTTATTTACTGCTGAAACAAAACAGGCTATAGAACTTTTCATATCGTTAGCTCCTCTGCCTATTAAATGATTTTTTTTAACAGTTGGTTTAAACGGATCAACAGTCCAATCTTTAACATTTCCTGGAGGCACTACGTCTGTATGTCCTGCGTAACATAAGTTCGGTTTTTCTTTACCAAGTCTTGCGTACAAATTTTTGATAGGTTTACTTTTTTTATCTTTAAATTCCAAAATCTTACAACTAAATCCAAGTGATTTTAATTGCTTGCTTAAAAAATTAATTGCACCAGCATCCCTAGGTGTAATACTAGGGAATTTAATAAGATCTTTAGCTAATTTTAATTCGTTAATTTTAACCATCAGTCTCGAAGTAAATCATTTATTGACGTTTTACTTCTTGTTTTTGAATCAACTTTTTTTACAATAACAGCACAATAAAGAGATGGACCATCAGGATTTTTTTTATTTGGTAATGTTCCTGGCACAACTACTGAATAAGCGGGAACTTTTCCATAAGAAATTTCACCTGTTTCTCTATCTACTATTTTAGTTGATGCACCGATATATACACCCATTGAAATTACAGCTCCTTCTTCAACAATAACACCTTCTGCAATTTCAGAACGAGCACCAATAAAACAATTATCTTCAATTATAACTGGCCCAGCTTGTAAAGGTTCGAGAACACCGCCAATTCCAGCTCCACCAGAAACATGGCAATTCTTTCCTACTTGAGCGCAAGAACCAACAGATGCCCAAGTGTCTATCATTGTACCTTCATCTACGTACGCTCCGAGATTAACAAAACAAGGCATGAGAACAGCATTTTTTGCAATAAAAGATCCTTTTCTTACAACTCCATTAGGCACATGCCGGTATCCAGCATTTTTCCAGTCTTCCTCTTTCCAATTAACAGATTTTCCAGGAACCTTGTCATACCATGACGTGTAAGGACCTCTAAGTATTTCCATTTTATTTATTTTAAAGCTTAAAAGTATTGCCTTTTTAACCCACTGGTTCACTATCCAGGCACCATCTTTTTTTTCGGCAACTCTAATTTTTCCTTGATCAGTTAATTCTATAGTTTCTTTTATAGCATCAACAATTGATTTATCAGAGTTAACATTTATTTTTTCTTTAATTTCGAATGCTTCATTAATTATTTTTTCAAATTTATCTAAGTTCATTTATCTCCTTTAAAAAGTTTGCTAAATTTTTTGTTTTATAATTAATAAATTCTGAATTTGAGTATTTAGCGGCCCAAGGTTCATCATTTTCTATCCAAACTGTTTTCATCCCAAGTTCATGTGCAGGTTTTAAATTTCTTGCAATATCTTCAAAGAATATACAATATTGTGGCTCTATTTTGAAATTTTCTATTATTTTTTCGTAAGGCTGTTTAGATGGTTTAGGAACAAAATCAGAGTCAACAATATCAAAAACACCATCAAAAAGCTTTTCAATACCAATCCTTTTTGTAACATTCGCTGCGTGTGCTTTTGACCCATTAGTAAATATGATTTTTTTCCCATTTAGCTTTGTAATTTCTTTTTTTAAAGATTCATTTTTTTGTAAAAAATTTAAGTCTACATCATGAACAAACTCTAAAAATTCATTAGCATCTATTTTATGGTTTTTAATCATACCATTTAGAGTGGTATTATATTCATGAAAATAATTTTTTTGAATTTTTTTTGCCTCTTCAATGCTAACATTGAGTTTCTCGGATATAAATTTTGACATTTTCTTGTCTACCTGATCAAATACTTTTGTATCACCTGAATATAAGGTATTATCTAAATCAAATAACCAATATTTTATATTTTTTAAGTTTTTCACTATCTTATTAAAGTTCCAGCACCTGTATCAGAAAATATTTCATTTAATATTGAATGTGGTTTTCTACCATCCATTATTACAACACCTCTTACACCATTGTTTACTGAGTCTAAGCATGTGTTAATTTTAGGTATCATTCCTCCCGTAATAGTTTCGTCTTTAATCAAATCCAATATTTTTGAAGATGAAATTTCTGATATTAATTTCTTATCTTTGTTTAAAACACCTTCAACATTAGTCATTAAAAGAAGTCTTCTAGATTTTAAAGATTTAGCTATTGCTCCGGCGGCTGTATCACCATTAATATTATAAGTTTGATTGCCTTTTCCCAATCCTAGAGGAGCAACAACAGGTATTTGATTATTTTTTACTAGTTTATTTACTATATTAATATTAATTTTTTCAGGAATTCCAACAAAACCAAGTTCTTTATTTTCTGGAGATACATTAATAATATTTTCAGTTTTTGTATTTATTGATACGGCTTTTGATCCTTTTCTATTTAAAGAATTAACAATATCATTATTAAATTCAATTAGTACTTTCTCAACTATATTAATAATTTTTTCATCTGTAACTCTTAAACCATTTATAAATTTAGTTAGTATATTTGATTTTTCAAGCTCCCTTTTAATTCTTGGTCCTCCTCCGTGTACTACAATTATAGAAAGACCTAATTTGTTTAAGATACCAATATCTTCGATGAAATTATTGAAAATACTTCTATCAATTAGCACGTTTCCCCCATATTTTATTACAATTGTTTCACTTTTATATTTTTCAACATATTTATTTATATTTTTTATATCAGGAGCAGACGAAGGCCAAAGTTTTTTGATTTCTTCTAAAGAGACATTAACAGACATTTAATTTGTCTTAACGGTAGTGTTTTTATTAATTACCCACTGTTGGGCAATTGTTAGAATATTATTTACAGTCCAATAAACAACTAATCCCGATGGAAATGATGCTAATATAATTGTTAAGAAAAGAGGGAAGAATGCAAAAATTTTTGCTTGTATTGGATCTGTAGGAGCAGGATTTAATTTTTGTTGCACCCACATTGATGCACCCATTAAAATTGGCCAAATTCCAATAATCATAAAGCTAGGCGGATCCCAAGGAATTAACCCAAAGAAATTAAAGATTGAAGTAGGATCTGCTGCTGACAAATCTTGGATCCAACCAAAGAATGGTTGATGTCTCATTTCTAGAGAGATAAATAACATCTTATAAATGGCAAAAAAGAAAGGTATTTGTATTAAAACTGGCAAACAACCTGCTGCAGGATTTATCTTTTCTTTTCTATATAAGGCCATCATCTCTTGCTGTAGTTTTACCTTATCGTCTTTATGAAGTTCTTTAAGTCTCGTCATCTCTGGTGTTACAGCCTTCATTTTTGCCATTGATCTGAATGAAAAGTTTGCAAGTGGGAAGAATAAAGCTCTAATAGCTAAAGTTATTAAAACAATTGCAATTCCAAAATTTCCAGAAAATTTAAATAAATAATCAATTACGAAAAATAAAGGTTTCGTGAAAAAATAAAACCAGCCCCAATCTATAACCAGATCTAATTTGTTTATCTTTTGCGTTTCTGCATAAGAGTCAATCGTGTTTACTTCTTTTGCTGCCACAAATAGCCTGAAATTGTTAGATCCGTTTGAAGAAGCATCAACTTTTATAGGATCATTAATTATGTAGTTTGCTTTAAATGAGTCATTGTATTGAAAAGTTGATTTAAAATTTTTTCCTTTTTCAGGGACTAAAACCGTCATCCAATATTTATCTGTTACACCCAACCATCCTTCATTTGCCTCTCTAACGATTTTATTATCTTCTATATCGTCATAATCATCTTCTTTTAGCTCATCGTCAAAGACACCAATAAAACCCTCGTGAGAGATATAAAAATTTTGAATATCATCTGGAATTTTATTTCTTGTAATTTGAGCATAAGGATAAAGTTCTAAATTTTTTGTAGAATTATTCTGAATTTCTTGACTAATTTTGAATAAATACTTTTCATCTAATTCAATTTTTTTCTTAAAAATTATTCCTTCATTATTATCCCATTTAATTGTTACCGGAGATTTGTCAGTTAATGTTTTGTTTCCTTCAACTTCCCATCTGGAATTTTTTGTTGGTACTTTAATATTATTCCCAATACCAGCCCACCCGGACTCAACATAAAATCCATTTTCTGACTGTGAGGGATTCAAAAATTCAATATTTCTTTTACCATCAACTTTTTGTTTATGATTTTTGAAAGATATATCATCTATCAATCCACCTTCTAAAGCAATCGACCCAACGATATTTCTATTCTCAATTTTAATTCTATTTGATTTATTGATAGAGTCTTCTCTAGAAAGTTTTTTTTCTACATTAATTTGATTAATAGAAGGAGCTTGATTTGCATTTGGTTTAATTGGACTTTCTGTTTTTTGCTGTACTTGATTATTTGATTTTAAATTTTGATTATCTTTTTCAGGTGTTTCAAAAAAAGCACCCCAAAAAAGCAAAACTGACATCGACAAAGCAATTGCTACAAATACGTTTTTATTATCCATTTGAACTTTCTTTTTTTAAGTTATTTTTGTTAGGTACAAAATCTAAACTAGATCCTCCGCCTAATAATTTAATTGGATGACAGCTCAAAATTCTTTTCATGCCCATGTATGAGCCTTTTGATAACCCGAATTTTTTAAGTGACTCAATATAATACTCTGAACAGGGTGTTAGATATCTACAATTATTCCCAAGTAATGGAGAAAATATATATTTATAAATTTTAATAAAGTTAATTTTAAATTTAATTAATAATTCTATCATTTATTTTTTAACGTGTTAAAACTCTTTTCCATCAAAGGCATTAATGTATTATGTTTTTGCAAATAAGCATTTGATTTACCGAAAACTATATAAGTATAATCTTTGCTAATTGCACCTCTTTTTTTAAGTAGTTTTTGCACAATTGCTTTTAATTTTCGTCTTATTTTGTTCCTTTTAACCGCGTTTCCAATTTTTTTTTTCATAACAAAACTTACGATTAAATCCTCTTTATATTTTGGCTTGTAAAAATTTTTTGTCGCAAAAATTGAAAAAAATTCTGAATGAACTTTTTTTCCTTTTAATATTTGTTTAAATTGGTAGCTTTTTTTTAAACTCTCAAGCTTAACCATTTGTGATTATGTTGAAATGGTCTTTCGGCCCTTAGCTCTTCTTCTGGCTATTAGCTGCCTTCCAGTTTTAGTTGCCATTCTCGCCCTAAATCCGTGCCTTCTTTTTCTAACTAAATTGCTTGGTTGATAAGTTCTTTTCATAAATATTAAAAGGTATATATTTTAAATGTCGATAATTGTACAGGTTAAATATGAGTAAAAATCTTAAGATAACTTTGGGATCTATTTATTTAGTATTTTTAATTATTTTTTTATATTTCCTTTTCTCAAAGTTCGATATTTCAAGAATAAACGATTTTTCCTATTATAAAACAATACAGGCAAATATAGATGAAATTATTGGAAGTAATTTAACATTGAATTTAATACTTTATTTCATCTTTTCTTTTATGTGGGTTGTATTATTGGGCTTTGGTTCTCCTATATTGCTTTTATCAGGCATATTATTTGGAAAATATATTGGAACTTTTATCTCTACTTTTTCGATCTCGTTGGGGGCACTTTGTTTATATATTGTAGCAAATTTTTTTTTCTCAGATTTAGTTCACCTGATATTTAAAGATAAATTTTCAAAATATATTAAACGTTTTCAAAAAAATGAATTTTACTATTTTTTTGCTTTTAGATTTATTGGTGGCTTAGGCACACCCTTTTTTTTACAAAACGTTTTACCTGTAATCTTCAAAATGAAAAATAAAAATTATTTTTTTGCAAGTATCTTAGGTTTATTTCCTCATTTCTATATTTGGAATACAATAGGTGCCGGAATTAATAAATTTGTTAAAGACTCTGATAGTTTTAATTTTTTAAATTTTATAACGAGTAATGAAATTTATATTCCGTTATTAATCTTTTTAGCCTTAATCATAGTTTCACTAATAATTAAATTTTTTTTTTTTAATGATTGATATAAATAAAAATAATTTAATTAATGACCCAAGTCCTTATTTGCAACAACATAAAAACAATCCTGTTAATTGGCAGATATGGTCAAAAGATACTATAGAAAATGCAAAAAAAAATGCAAAACCTATTTTATTAAGTGTAGGCTATGCAAGTTGTCACTGGTGTCACGTGATGGCACATGAGAGTTTTGAGGATAAAGAAACGGCAGACCTGATGAATAAATATTTTTTAAATATTAAAGTCGATAGAGAAGAAAGGCCAGATATAGACTTTGTTTTTCAAAGTTCATTTCAACTATTTAATCAAGCAGGAGGTGGGTGGCCACTAACAATGTTTTTGGATGAAAATGGCGTCCCTTTTATGGGAGGAACTTATTTTCCTAAAAATTCTCAAAATGGTTTACCTTCTTTTAAAGAAGTATTGAGTAAAGTGCACAATGCTTATCATGAACAAAAAAAAAATATAATTCAACAAAAATATTTAATTATTAAAAACTTAGAATTAAAAAAAAATTTAGTTTTAAGTCAAGACCTCGAACCAATTTTAGAAGCATCTTTACATCATCTTGATCCTATCAAGGGTGGTTATAAGGGCGCTCCAAAATTTCCAACTTTTAATTTATATGAAACTCTTCTGTATTTTTATAATAAGACAAACGATAAAAAATATTTAGATCCTGTTTCTTTATTAATAAAACAAATTTGTTCAAAAGGTATTTATGATCAGATAGAAGGAGGAATTTCCAGATATACTGTTGATGAAGATTGGGTAATACCTCACTTTGAAAAAATGCTTTATGACAATACGCAATTTATATTACTTTTGTCAAAATATTGCAAAATAAATCAAGACAAGTATTTTAAAGAGAAATTAAATCAAACAATTGAATTTATAAAAAAAGAATTTTTAAATAAAAATAAACTTCTTGGCTCTGCTTATGATGCTGACAGTGATGGTGAAGAGGGAAAATACTACGTTTTTAAATTCAATGAAATCAAAGATATAAAAGATATAGGCGATTATTTTGAAATTAATGAAAAAGGAAATTGGGAAAATAGAATTATTTTAGTTGAAAAAAAGAAGCCCCCAAAAGAAATTTTGATGAAGTTAATGGAAATTAGATCAAAAAAAAGTAAACCCTTTTTTGATAATAAAACACAACTAGACCTAAATTGTCTATGGATAAGCGGGTTAATTTCTGCACATGAGGTCTTGCCACAAAACGGGTACTTAAAGTTAGCAGAATTTTTTTTTAACAATATTGAAGAAAAATATCTTAAAAGAAATATTCAACATAGTTATTCAGAAGAAATAGTTTTTATAGAAGATTATGCTTTTTTAGTTAATGCTTTAAATGACCTTTCAGATAAAACTATGAATTTTAAGTATAAAGATCTTGCGAATAAATTGTGCTTAGAGGCAATTGAAAAGTTCTACTTAAAAGAAAAAAATATTTTTCAGAAAAATAGAAAAGACATTAATGATATTTTTTTTAACCCAGTAGATATTGGAGATAATACGATTCCTAACGGGAACGCGATTATGCTGATTAACTTAGTAAGACTTGGATTCACTGAAGAAACTAAAAAATTAGCTGATAGCTTAAATGGTTATTTAAACGTATACAAGAATCATATGATGACTGCTATCAGAGCAATAGATTTTTTTAATAATATTAAAGCTGGAAAAAATTGTAACGAGCAAGGTTGTAAAATAAATGATTAAAAAAATTAATTGGTTGGTATGGTTATTATTAGTAATCGTATGGAATTATGGATTTCCCAACGCATCTCCTTTTCAAGATGTGTTGGTTGCCGTATTTTTGTCGATATTGTTTATAATTATCCAGTTGCTTAGACCAAGATACTTGCAAAATAGTAAATCAAGAAGTAAATTTAAAAAATAATGAAGGAGCGCTTATTATGGGAATTCACTACGACTATAAATCTACGCGTGGCGATAAAGCTATGAAAAAAGAAGCAAAGCGCAAAGCTCGAATCGAGGAGCGTAGAGCAAAACGGTCTACCAATGACATAAAAGAGTCCAAAAAAAAATTAATGCATGATATTGATAAGCCTATAACTTTAGAGGACTTAACTAACCCAGATAAAGATTAATTTTTGATGAAATCTTTTGAAAAAAAAGATTCGCTTTTAAAAATACGCGAAAAATCACTAAAAAAAAATTTAAAAAAAAGAAAAAAATTTAAAACATTAACTAAAGGGAAAAATGTCAGTTCTATCAGACAAATGGATTAAACAAGCAGTTAAAAGTAAAGGAATGATAAAACCATTTGTGAGCAAACAAATTAGAAAAGGTAAAATTTCTTTTGGCCTATCTTCTTATGGCTATGATGCACGTGTTTCTAATGAATTTAAAATTTTTACTAACGTGAATTCAGGTATTGTTGATCCAAAAGTTTTTAAAAAAGAAAGTTTCGTAACTAAAATAGGAAAAGAGTGTATTATTCCTCCAAATTCATTCGCCTTAGCAAGAACTATGGAATATTTTAAAATACCAGAAGATGTTTTAGTTATTTGTTTAGGAAAATCGACTTATGCAAGATGTGGAATTATTGTTAATGTAACCCCATTAGAACCTGGGTGGGAAGGTCACGTTACTTTAGAATTTTCAAACACCACTCCACTACCTGCTAAGATTTATGCAAATGAAGGTGTTGCTCAATTTGTTTTCATAAAAGGGAATGAAAGACCAAGCGTTACATACGCTAATAGAAATGGTAAATATATGAAACAAAAAGGCGTTACACTCCCAAAAATTTAAATTTCCTTGATGCAAAAGCTTATAATTAAAGGCAAGAGAGAATTATTTGGTAAAATTTCAATATCAGGTTCAAAAAATGCAACTTTACCAATTTTAGCTGCATCAATTTTAGCTAAACAGGTAAAACTTAAAAATATTCCTCTAGTTAAAGATATTTTTACAATGGTAGAGTTATTGAACTTTATCGGTCTAAAAGCACAAATTATAAAAAAAAAAAAATGTTATAGAAATTGAAAATAAAGAAAAAAAAATTAATACTTTAGCACCTTACAAACTTGTAAAAACAATGAGAGCAGGTGTTTTGGTGCTAGGATCATTATTGACCAAATATGGAAAAGCAAAAGTTTCACTCCCCGGGGGTTGTGCAATTGGTAGTAGACCAGTCGATTTACACTTATTTGCTCTAAAAAAATTAGGCGCTAAGATAAAAATTAAAAATGGTTATATTTTAGCAGATGCAAAAAGTGGTTTAAAAGGCACCACTATAAAATTTCCAAATGTTTCTGTAGGTGCAACTGAAAATGCTTTACTTGCAGCTTTAATGGCAAGTGGAAAAACAACTTTAAAAAATTGTGCGTTAGAGCCTGAAATCAAGGATCTAATTTTATTTTTAAAGAAATTAGGAGGAAAAATTAAAATTGTTAAAAGAGCAATAATTATTGGCGAAAGTAAGATTAAAAATAAATGTATTAACCATAATATAATTTTTGATAGAATTGAAGCCGGGACTTATATGATTGCAGGGGCATTAATTGGCAAAAAAATTACTATTGATAAGATAGATCCAAATATCATTAAAGGAGAAATAAATATTTTAAAAAAAATGGGTATTAAAATAAAAAAAAATAATAAATCAATTACTTTGCAAAAAAATACTAAGCTTAAAAAGAGTAATATTATCACTAAACCATACCCAGGATTTCCAACTGATTTACAAGCGCAATTAATGGTTTTAATGACACAAGCTCATGGTTTATCAAAGATTACAGAAAATATTTTTGAAAACAGGTTTATGCATGTTCCGGAATTAAAGAGAATGGGAGCAAAAATTAAAATAAAAAATAAAACAGCTTTTATTACAGGTCCTTCAAAATTGACAGGGGCTGAAGTTATGGCTACAGATTTACGAGCTTCAGTTAGTCTGGTATTGGCAGGATTGATAGCAGACAATAAAACGTTAGTTAATCGAATTTACCATCTAGATAGAGGTTATGAATTTCTAGAAAAAAAACTAAAAAATTGTAACGCTGAAATAAAAAGAGTCTAATATGAAAGCTAAAAATTTAAGATTGATTGCTAGAACTGAAGAAGACTTAAGAGTAGTTTCGGCTCATTTGCAAGACGCAATAGCTAGTATTTCTGATATAGCTAACTTAAGAAAGAACAAAATTTTTCTTATGCAACTTAATCGATTTATGTGGGAAGATGTTGAAAAAGGAGTATTTAGAAAAAATAAAAGGATAAGAACTATTTTGAAATTTGAAAATATTTTAAAAGTAAACTCAAAAAACATTAATCAATCAATAAAAGATAAGTTTTTAGACTTTCTAGCTATTGAAAGCAGCCTAATGCCTGATAATAACTACGAGATGAAATTAATATTTGCCGGAAACTCAATTATTAAAATTATTTCTGAAGTGATAGAAGTTACTTTAGATGATCAAGGTGAAGCATGGGATACAAAAAATAAACCAAAACACAAAACTTTTTAATGTTAAAAATTTTAAACTGTAATAAAAAGAACTCACTCGATGATTTAAAGATTATTTTGAATAAAAGAAAATTTTCACAGATAAATGAAACTTTTGTTGTCAAAAACATTATTTCTAATGTTAAAAAAAATGGAGACAAAGCAGTTATAAAATATGAAAAAAAATTTTCTAAAATAAAAAATAAATCTGTTAAAATTATTTTTTCAAATAAAGAAATAAATAAAATTGCTAAAACTATAGATAAAAAAATTAAGCAATCAATAGACCTAGCATTTAATAGAATAAAAAAATTTCACGTTAAGCAAAAATTTTTACCAATTAATTGGAGAGATAAATATAATAATCAATTATCTTATAAATATTCACCAATTGAAAAAGTTGGAGTTTATGTACCTGGTGGCACAGCAAGTTATCCTAGTACAGTTTTAATGAATTGTATTCCAGCAGTTGTAGCTGGTGTAAAAAATATATATTTATCAACTCCTTCTTTAGGAACTCAAGTTGACCCTGCAATAATCTATGCTGCAAAAAAATGTGGTGTAAAAAAAATTTATAAAACTGGTGGTGCACACACAATAGCTGCATTAGCATATGGGACTAAAACTTTTGAGAAAGTTGATAAGATAGTTGGACCTGGCAATATATTCGTTGCGAATGCTAAAAAAGAAGTATTTGGAGAGGTTGGCATTGATATGATAGCAGGACCTTCTGAAGTAACTATAGTTGCAGATAAATTTGCTAATCCAAATTGGATTGCCGCTGATTTAATAGCTCAAGCTGAGCATGATATACTAGCGCAATCAATTTTTATAACTAACAATAAAAATTTAATTAAATCTGTTAACAGTTGTTTAAAGAAACAATTATATAGGCTGCCTAAGAAAAACATAGCTTTTAAGAGTTTAAAAAGCTTTGGTTTAGCTATTTATACTAATAAAAAAAATATTGTAAAAATAATTAATGCTATTGCGCCCGAACATTTGGAATTAAACATGAAAAATAATAACGAGATATTGAAAAAAATAAAAAATGCAGGATCTATTTTTATAGGAAAATTTTCAGCTGAAGCAATGGGCGATTATATAGCTGGACCTAATCACGTATTACCAACATCTGGTACCGCAAAATTTTCTTCAGGTTTGTCGGTAAATGATTTTTTAAAGCGACATTCAATAATAAAAATTTCAAAAACAGGTATTGAAAGATTAGGCCCATCAGTTATAAATTTAGCACAGTATGAAAATTTAGAAGGTCACGCTAACTCGATTAAAATAAGGTTAAAAAAGGAAAAATAATTGGCAAAACAAGAAACATTAGAATTTAAAGGAAAGGTTACAGAATTGTTACCTAACGCTATGTTTAGAGTAAAGTTAGAAAATAATCATGAAATTTTGGCTCACACGGCTGGAAAACTTAGAAAGAATAGAATAAGAGTTCTTGCGGGTGATAATGTAATGGTTGAAATGACGCCATATGATTTAACTAAAGGTAGAATTACTTTTAGATTTTAGGCCTTGTAGCTCAGTAGTAGAGCAGTA
>Ga0233444_10003825_pt1 | contig 14698 bp, 15 predicted proteins | sample SI_124_October20_6_FD_182792 | JGI IMG/M metagenome (GOLD analysis project Ga0233444, IMG submission 182792) | Seawater microbial communities from Saanich Inlet, British Columbia, Canada - SI_124_October2016_10_MG | ecosystem: Environmental > Aquatic > Marine > Inlet | place: Canada: British...
GAGGCGGTGATCAGCAGTTTCTAAATGACCACTGGCTAGTGATGCATCTATCATTGCCAGCCGCTCACGATACAAGCCAATATTCTGTTGTCGGGTCGGGGTATGCGTGGCCAGCCTGTCCGGCAAATGGAACCATAAGGGGCAAAGCACAAATAAACTGGCAACGATTAACAACCCAGCAAACAGCAGCCAGAACTCAAGCATCATCAGTTACCTGAATTACTTTAGAATCTTGGGACACCAGCAAATTGGCAAGACGTTTCGCTTCAGCTTGATTGAGGGTATCTACTTTAGTATGCTCAGTCTGGCTAGTCCGATGATGTGAGCGACTTACTCGATACAGTATCACTGCTCCCAGCAAAATCAGTAACAAAGGCGCGAACCAAAGCACCAAAGTTGCACGTTCGACGGGCGGATCGTACAGGATAAAGTTACCATAGCGCGCGGCCATGTACTGTTTCACCTCAGCATTGCTGTAGCCTTGTTGTAACAACTCCCTGAGTTGACGACGCAGATCTCGGGAAATGATAGCATCTGAATCAGCCAAACTCTGATTTTGACACTTAGGACAACGCAGTTGTTCAGATAAGTCAGCGAATCTTTTTTCCATGAGCACATCAGAAGATAGCTCAGCTGCCAGTGCTTGCTGGATCATCCCACACATCATTAGACTCAGTGCTATTAATGCCTGTTGTAACCAATGGGTATTGCAACAATGCAAGTTCATTGTGAGTCCACGTCAGCTATTAACTGCTGGTATTTTTGGCGCAATTGAGGCCAAGTACGTTCATTTAGTATACCCACATGCCTAGCTCGGATGATGCCAGCAGCATCCACCAGGTAAGTTTCTGGCGCTCCAGTCACGCCCAGCTCGATTCCCAGATCACCTTGCTGATCGAAGACAGTAAATGCATAGGGGTTGCCCAGCCGGTTTAGCCAGTCAATGGCTTGTGGGCGTTTGTCATGGTAGTTGATACCAATTATACGAACTTGTTCTAGTTTAGCTATCTGTATAAGATAAGGGTGCTCAATTGCACAGGATGTACACCAAGTGGCCCAGACATTCAGCAATGCTGGTTGACCTGACAGATCAGATCTCTGTAGCAAACGCTGTTGATCCAGCAAACTAGGGCCAAGCAGTTCAGGTATGGGCTTGCCGATCAAGTTCGATTCTAATCGGTTAGGATCTGTACCAATACTTTTCCAGAGTAGCGCTCCCATACCAAAAGCAAGCACCATAGGTAGAAGCAACAGTAAGCGCCAGCGCCATCCGGACCAGTTGGTGGCCACAGTGGTATCTTGATTCATGAATTAATGCCTTTATGTCGTGTTTGAGCAACCGGTAAGGGGATAAATCGGTGACGTTTACCCCATGCTGCCAAGCCAGCTCCAAAAGCCATCAACAGCGCTCCCAGCCAGATCCAGCGCACAAATGGCTTATAATGGATGCGCAGCGCCCAGCTATCCTGAGCCAGGGGTTCGCCCATGGCCACATATAGGTCGCGCCATAAGCCTGCATCTATGGCTACCTCAGTCATCACCTGCTGACCTGCGTTATAGTGTCGCTTTTCTGGCTGTAAAATCTGCTGAACAGAGCCATTTTTCAGCACCTGGACTTGAGCCTGAATTGAGCTGTAATTAGGTCCATCAATGGATTTTACACCATCAAAAATAAATTGGTAGCCACCAACATTAACCTTATCATTAGGTGCCATACGTAACGAGACTTCTACAGAGTAATGGCTGACCATGGCGATACCGAGTGCAGTAAACCCAATCCCTATGTGAGCCAGTAACATGCCGTAATAGCTGGCCCCGAGTTTCCACCATGCGGACTCTGCATTGTTTTGTTGTTGTACCCGTTGCCATAGGTCTGCAACGCTAGTGGCCAATAGCCAGACCAGCAGGGCACCCGCGAGAGCAACACTGGCATTAAAAGCGCCCGCATAGACCCAAGGCCAAGCAAAACCAGCGCCCAGAGCCCATAGCAGGGGTTGCCGTAAAAGGTGCATTAAACGCTGGCTTGGCATGGCTCTCCAGCGCACATTAATGCCGATACCTAACAACAACAACAACAACGCCATGATGGGAACAAATAAAAAATTGAAGTAGGGTGCCCCAACGGAGATACGCTCACCCCCCAGAACATCTAGAAACAGTGGGTACAAGGTACCCAAAAAAACTATGGCTAGCGCTACCATTAACAGAATATTATTAGCTAATAAACAAGTTTCTCGTGACAGCAAGTTAAACACTGCCCGGGAACGAACCGTAGAAGCGCGCAGAGCATAGAGCACTAAAGATCCACCAACACAAAGAACCAGTAATAACAGCATAAAATAACCGCGTTCAGGATCTGTGGCAAAAGCATGCACTGATGTCAACACTCCGGATCTAACCAAGAAAGTACCGAGTAGACTAAGACTAAATGTCAGAATAGCCAGCAGCAATGTCCAGCTTTTGAACAGTCTACGCTGTTCTGAAACTGCTAATGAATGCAGCAAGGCTGTACCAGACAGCCAAGGCATCAGGGAAGCATTTTCCACTGGATCCCAAAACCACCAACCACCCCAACCCAACTCATAATAAGCCCACCAACTACCTAAAGCGATACCCAGAGTCAGAAAACCCCAAGCCATTGCAGTCCAGGGTCTTACCCAGCGAGCCCAAGCCGCATCAACCTTACCATCCATTAAAGCTGCGATGGCAAAGGCAAAGGCAACGGAAAAACCGACATAGCCCATGTAAAGCATCGGTGGGTGAATCATCAAACCAAAGTCTTGCAGCAAAGGATTTAGATCAGCACCCTCAATAGCAGCATCGGGCAAATAACGCTTAAAAGGGTTTGACGTCAATAGAGTAAAGGCCAAAAAACCACTTGAGATCATCCCCATTACCGCTAAGACACGAGCCTGCATCAGTAGCGGTAAACGCTTCCCCAGCAAACTTACAGCGATAGTCCAGAGACTCAATATAACTACCCATAATAGCAGTGACCCTTCATGACTGCCCCAAACAGCGCTGAATTTATAGGGCAGAGGCAATGCCGAGTTGGAGTTAGCCACCACATAGACCACACTGAAATCATCCATGATGAAAGACACCGTTAGCGCAGCATAAGCCAATAACAACATGCAACCTTGACCCAAAGCAAGCGGATGGGCAGCTACTTGTAGTCGCAGTTGACTGGTGGCATTGCCAAACAAAGGCACTACCGCTAGGGCTATGGCAAGACACAGGGCTAAAATGAGGGCCAAATGGCCCAACTCAGGGATCATAGATCAGTTTGCTCCACAGTTGCATTAGCAGCTGCACTAGCCTGCTCAATGGCATCACTAACTTCTGGTGGCATGTAGTTCTCATCATGCTTGGCCAACACCTGATCTGCTACAAATGCCCCATCAGCTTGCAGTTGGCCCTGGGCTACAATGCCTTGACCTTCGCGGAATAAGTCCGGCAATATACCATCATAATAAACGACCAGGTCATGCTGATAATCGGTGATCATAAAACTGACCTGGAGGCTGTCATCGGCTCGCTCCAAACTACCTTCACGTACCATACCACCAACTTTGATACGTTGCGCCGGATAAGCTTTTCTACTTGCAATTTCCGAGGGTGAGAAAAACAGGTTAATATTCTCCGACAAGGCATACAGTATAAGTCCAATAATCAGCCCACTACCGACTGTTAGTAACAGTAATTGTTGCAGTTTGCGCTTACGCTTAAGGTGCATTAACCATTCTCCTGACGAGACCGGAACTGAAACAATCGCCGCAATTGTAACTGCCGCTGCTTACGGATACGCCAGAAGTTCCAGGCAATCATTAGCAAAAATAAACCATAACAACCCCAAACATAGACACCGTGACCATCCATATGAAAAGCTTGCATGAAGGACTGGAAATACATCAGGCATGCCCCTCTTGTAACAATTTTGTCAGCCAGCCGGAACGACCTTCCTGAGCCAGTATCTCATTGCGGGTGCGCAGTAACAGCAACAAAACGAACAGGGCATAGATTCCCGACATCATTACTATCAAGGGTAGATACATTTCCGCTGGCATATTAGGTTTTTGAGTTAAAGTGAACGTAGCCGGTTGGTGAATGGTATGCCACCAATCGACCGAATATTTGATGACGGGCAGATTGACCAATCCTACCAGTGACAGGATGGCTGTGGCTCGAGCAGCTATCTGGCGGTCAGAAATGGCCTGATACAGGGCCAAAATTCCTAAATAGAGAAACAGCAATACCAGAGTCGATGTCAATCGCGCATCCCATTGCCAGAAAGTACCCCAGGTAGGCTTGCCCCAGATGGCGCCAGTGAGCAAAGCAATAACAGTCATGCTAGCACCGATAGGGACACATGCCCGAGCTACTATGAAGGCCATTTTTATCTTCCAGATCAAGCCAATGGCACCAGCGACCGCCAACATCATAAAAATGGATTGTGACAGGATAGCTGTAGGCACATGCACATAAATAATACGAAAGCTATTACCTTGCTGATAATCTGCTGGAGCGTACAGCAAGCCCCACATGATACCCCAAAATAGCAATACCAAGGATATCAACGCCAACCAGGGCTGCAAAAGACCAGCAAACTGATAGAACCATTTAGGGGAACCCAATTGGTGGAACCAACGGGGCAGTTTGAAGTGAACCATTCGTTGTACTTCTTGCCTATGTTATTACCATTTTGTCAGCTATAGAAGGGGACTACAGTTCAACCCTGCATTTGTCCAACCCTTAGAGCTGCCACCGTCGCAGCAGGAGTTACCATTAAAGCAAATATGAGCAGTGCTCCCAGCAAGGCTAGCTGCGCATTCATGGGCATACCTGAACTGGCTGCCTGAACTGCACTGGCACCAAAAATCAGCACTGGAATATACCAAGGCAAAACCAATAGTGACAACAATATACCGCCGTCCTTGACACCAGTCATCAGGGCTGCCCCAACAGCGCCAAATAAGCTCAAGGTTGGAGTGCCCAATAGCAAGGCCAATAGCATCCCTGGCAGCGCATGATACGGCATAAACAACATGCTAGACACAATCGGTGCCAAGATTACCAAGGGCAAACCACTAACCAGCCAGTGAGCTGTCACCTTTGCCATTGCCAATAGCCAGCTTGGTTGAGATCCCAATAACAGTTGTTCCAAGCTACCATCATCATAATCAGACCGGAATATTAAGTCTAGTGATAACAAGGTTGACAGAAGTGCTGCTACCCAGATCACTCCAGCTGCAAGCTGACTTAGTTGGCTGGCTTGTGGCGTCACGCCCAGTGGGAAAAGACTAACCACCAGCACAAAGAATACCAGAGGATTAAACACCGCAGCGGGTTGACGCATTACCAACAACAAATCACGCCGCACCAGGCACAAATAATATTTTAGCATTGGTCAGATTTTATTAATGCAGATAGGTTCAGTATCCTGACATTGGCCATGTCCAAATCTTGGTGGCTGGTGAGTAGGACAGCCCCCCCCTGCTGCGTATGCTGTAGCAGATTAGACTGCTGAACTAGGATACCACTTTGATCAATAGCTGTCAGAGGTTCATCAAGCAGCCACACCGCAGCTTGTGTCAAATGTAGCCGAGCCAGGGCAACACGGCGTTTTTGACCTGCTGAGAGATGGCCCACCAAGCTGTCTTCATAGCCTCGCATACCCACTTTATCCAAGGCAGCAAGCCGTTTAACACGGTTACTGACGCCAGATAAAGCTTCTAGCCAAGCCAGATTTTCCTCAGCACTCAGGTGGTCTTTCAGGCCCAACTTATGTCCCAGATAAATAAAGGGACACTCTAATTGCCGGTTCCATTCCACCTGTCCATGAACTAGTGGCAGTAAACCAGACAATTGTCGCAGTAAACTAGTCTTGCCAACACCATTGGCGCCCTTTATGTGCCATATTTCTCCGCAATGGACTACCATACTTAAGTTTTGATAAAGCATTCGGTCGTCGCGCTCGCAAGCTAATCGGTTGACTTGCAGCAATGCTGCACTGGACTGCTTTGCATATGGTGCGAAATTTGGTAGCACGTCAATGTTCACTGTACTCTCAATTGGACTAATATGTAGCCCTACTGTTAGCTAATCGACTTGAGTATCATTATAGCTGAAAAGATGCGTATACACAGCCCTGCATTATATAGATATTCAGTACTACTGGGTTAGTGCATCCATTCACCCACTTACATTAAGATGTTGTCATGAGCAATGCGATACCATGTCTTGGCTAGTTTAAACCATGATCATCATTTAGCAATCACACGTTTAGTGTTGATGCTGTCAGGTCAGGACGCGAGCAGCCAGTTCATATACATGTCAATCTTAACTGCAAGTTTAAATTAGTTTTGCGCATCGTGCCCTGTAAGCCAAAGTTTGACTGTATGATACTCAACTAAAAGTAACGGTTCGCTAGTGAATGTATTTGTCAGTCAACAACAGCAATCAGCATAGGGCATCAACCACTTGTTTTATCGACATGAAACGTTTAATTAACACAATTTGTAAAATCATATATGTATACAGTTAGCATCTTATCTTGAAACTATAATTTAAGCAGCAATTTCTCACTAATGACTCAATATTGACCAATCATTATCGTAGCAGCAATAAGCATTTGTGCCTTAAGTTATTTCAAACTAATCTAGTTTGAAATAAGGGTAAACATCTTGTCAAACGGACAGTAAGGTATCTCTTTTCGATCAAATTCTACAACATCAGCCATGAGTTCTAACTGTCAGCCGCAATATAACCTTATCTACATTGGTCACTGGCCAGTTGTATTGTGTGACCTGAAGAACTCAATCATTATATTACAAATATGTTTCGTTACGGTGTTTTAGGCCACTAGTAGAGTGTACTTATGTTTTGAATTAACTAATTTTGAAACGTCAATAAAAACCACATAGAGATAATTCACAGGCAAATCAGTGAATCACCCCATACTTGAAGATAGTAACCAACAGCTGGTTAATTGCCAATAAGTAAAAACATCTCGTAAACAAAGCATCCAAGCTAATTGATACAAAGAGCTAATCATCAAAAAAATCTAATTGTAACGCGCCTTATTAATCAATAATTAGTTTTAAGATTGACTGGCCGCAATAATTTATGCATTGCATCAGATTATGACTGACATAAAATATGTTCTTTTATTTAATTTTAATCAGCATGGGCAATATAGTATAAGCGCCAATATTGATCATTTTTGTATAGATGAATTTAGTGGTCTTGTACTTCTAATAGGTGAACTGATGCCCTGAGCAGTCAATTGTGTAGCCACATTAGATTGATGAAGCCTGCAGTGTTAACTAATATAGCCAGCAGCCGTTATAATCATCACACCGTTAACAATGGTACCAAACGAGTCAGAATTCCACAGGAAACACCATGTCATTAAAACCTTATCAAGATGTACATCCTGAAGTAGATAACACCACCTATATTGACCCAAGCGCCGTTATTATTGGCGCTGTGCAAATTGACCAAGATTGTTCCATCTGGCCTCAGGTGGTTATTCGCGGAGATGTGAACCAGATTCGCATTGGCTATGGCTGCAGCATCCAAGATGGCAGCGTACTTCATGTGACCCACTGCGGACCCTATAATCCAGCGGGATTTAGCCTTACTCTGGGCAAGCAGGTCACTGTCGGCCATAGAGTTATCTTGCATGGTTGTCGCATTGGTAACAGGGTGCTAGTGGGCATGGGCTCCACAATAATGGACGGCGCCACAATTGAAGACGATGTTATATTGGGCGCCAATAGCCTGGTACCACCTGGTAAGCACTTACCTGGGGGCTATCTTTACATTGGTAGCCCTGCCCGACAACAACGCCGTTTAACCCTAGATGAAACGAAAAGCCTGACATATATGGCTGATTACTATATAAAACTTAAGGCAACTTATTTGGATTAGATCAAGACATGGGTCATGATTTAGAAAAATCGCATTTTACCTATGCTGTGGAAATTACGTACTAATATCATGTTAAGCACCCTGTCCAGCAAGGTGGACAGATTCAATTTTTATTTATGCTGTATTAAGAACTGGGGTTTTTAGGGCACAGTCACCTGATGATAGGATATTTTTAGTCTTAAAACAGGTGCTTAATAAAAATTATAGACCAGCGCCTGTAAAAATATTTGGTTAACTTAAATTTTAACTTACTGTAGAGTATCTATGTAATTGGATATTGCTGAACCAGTTTCTTCCCCAAGCAATTAGTATACCGTATAACAATATTACCAAAGCAGCCGTTTTTATGCAGCCTCACATCCGGGTGCCTGATTAGCCTAATCAATAACGCCCAGAGCACCAGGCTCAATACACCAACGCGGGATCAACATATTGATAACCCAGAGCTTCTGCCACATGGACGTTAGTAACTTGGCCAGCATGTACGTTTAAACCTGCCAAAAAGTACTTATCGCCTGCTAGCGCCTGATGCCAACCCTGATTAGCCAATTTCATAACGTAAGGCAAGGTAGCATTATTAAGGGCGTAGGTAGACGTCAAGGGGACACCACCCGGCATGTTGGCAACACAGTAATGCATTACACCGTCAACTTCATAGGTTGGTTCTTCATGGGTAGTGGCGTAAGACGTCGCAAAACAGCCCCCCTGATCAATAGCAACATCAACCAATACAGCACCCCGCTTCATGCCAGCCACCATCTCCTTAGTGACTAATTTAGGAGCTGTAGCCCCAGGAATCAGGACACTACCAATGACCAGATCAGCTTCTGATACATGCTTTTCCAAAGCTGCTTTATTGGAGTAAACTGTCTTCACAGCACCGCCAAATTCCTGATCTAAATGTACCAGTGCCTGTTTGGATCGATCCAGTACAGTTACATCAGCACGAGCACCCAAGGCCATTTGTACGGCGTTGGAACCAACTACACCACCGCCAATAACAACTACCTTAGCCGACGCAACACCGGGTACACCACCCAGCAACATACCACGACCACCCTGGGTCTTTTCCAAGACATGACTACCTGCTTGAATAGACATACGGCCAGCCACTTCAGACATAGGTGCCAAGAGTGGCAGAGCACCACTGGCACACGTAATGGTTTCATAAGCAATACAAGTTGCACCCGATGCCACTAAGTCTTTGGTTTGCTCGGCATCAGGAGCCAAATGCAAATAGGTAAACAACAACTGACCCTCGCGCAGCATAGCACGTTCAACAGCCTGAGGTTCCTTAACCTTAACGATCATTTTGGCTTGCGAAAATATCTCAGTGGCGTTGCTGGCAATAACCGCACCAGCCATAATATAATTATCGTTACTGGCATTAATACCCTGACCAGCATGACTTTCCACCAATACTTGATGACCAGCTGCTATCAATTCCTGCACACTTTCTGGCGTCAAACCAACACGGTTTTCACGATTCTTAATCTCTTTAGGCACACCAATCAACATTACATCATCTCCTATGCTTCAGTTAGGATTTGCTTACGTCAGAAGTGATAGTCTATACAAAAATGTGAGCAATATTTTTGATAAAAAATCATTATTTTGCCGTATTTTGCAACTATAATTTCTTATAATGCTATTTTTAAGAAATAAAATTCCATCAAATTTTTAAGTGAACCACTCCTGATAAAAAAATTATGCAGCAAATAGAATCGATCAACACAAAATTGGATGAATTTGACAAACGATTGATCCGCGCCTTGCAGCACAATGCACGATTAACTAATGTAGAATTAGCCGACATGGCCAACCTGTCACCCTCTGCCTGCCACCGGCGTGTTAAAAGCTTGATAGAAGCGGGTTACTTCGACCGTTTCGCTGGCCTGGTTAACCCATATCTGTTTGGCTATACCGGCACAGCCATTGTGTCAATCAGTTTGGATGCTCAGCGCGAAGCGCTATTTTCTGAATTTGAACAAGCGGTTTGCTCAATACCACAGATTAAAGCCTGTTACCTGATTACCGGGGAATATGATTATCAACTAACGGTCATTTTTAGGGATACCAAGCACTTTGAAGAACTATATTACGGCACACTATTAAAGTTACCTGGGGTCAATATTACTAAAACCCAGATGGTGTTGCGTAAAGTTCATAATACGCAGGAAGTACCTATCAGCTAGCAGAATTAGTTGCATCAGTGGAATTTTCATAAGAGCCTGAATGCTATTGTTTGACAGAAAAATTGATATTATATGCTCATTGTCGACTATGCATTGTATTGACAACTCTCAATCCAGCCATTTAGAAATAACACAGAGATCCTCAAATTTAGGGATAAAAAAACCGCAAGGATGTCAGGTCCGCAAAGTGGCCTGTAAGTTTCATTACAGCTACTGTATCCTGTAAGCACTATTTGGACAGTTTGCATAAGTAAATACATTTGACTTATCGCTAATCACAGGTGGAAACGATGATGACAAGGAAAGGCCATAAGTGAATGTCTGATCCTAAGATGAAAGCCGATAATACACTTTTCATTCCTTCAGGAAACCACGCTAATGTTTCATGAATCAAACGAAATTATTTTGGCTCTGGATACTCCCTTTAGATGCGCACGCTGATGCTATTATTAATGCTTTTGGCGGTTTGTAGTAAGCAGGCATTGACAGTAAAGGCACATACGGGGTTAATTTATGCAGCTACCTGACCAATCACGGCATTAAGGTGATTGCAGTCAACCGCAGTGTTCGCCTGCTGCAGAGAGAGTCTGATTCACTGTAGGACTCTGCAAGGCGTGTTTCCTGGTTTCTTGACATAGGCGCACCACTCCACATCCTGGCAACTAGCTGGGGAACTTTAGTTTTCACCGCTTCAAATGATTGATTTAAGCATAAATCAGGCTGTAGAAGTATTTCAAGTTTACACATAAAAAAACAAAAACAGAGGCTTATTATAAAACCATGAAAAGATATTTAGTGATTGGTGCTTCTCTCGCTATTTTCATATTAGGCTCTGTGACTGGATACTTTATTCTGGCCGGTCAGAATAGCGTCAAGACTTATCCTCAGGAAAACCAGCTAAACATTCCTGTTCTAATTGACAGCCTGGAGGCTGGAAATAATATTGAATTAGTTATCCAGAATAGCGTTCATGAGTTTTTCTCTGGTATTAAAAGCACAACAAAGGGTTTTAGCCAATCTTATCTTGGACCAACTATTCGTTTGTATAAAGGCGCAACCACGAGCATCGTTTTTCGGAATGATACAGAAGATTATACTACTATTCATGGTCATGGATTACATGTGGACGGAAAGGTAGATGGCGGGCCACAAAGCAAAATTCTTGCTGGTGAGATAAAAAATGTGTTGTTACCCATAGTTCAGGAAGCAGGCACCAGTTGGTATCACCCCCACTTAATGGATAAAACTTCTGCACAAGTTCATGCTGGGCTGGCGGGTCTTTATATTATTGAAGACAGCAACTCAGAAAACCTGCCATTGCCCAAAGCATATGGAGTTGATGACATTCCATTAATTATTCAAGACCGTTCTTTTGTGAACGGTAAAATGAAACCCTATGTGTTAACAAATGGTAAAATCATGGAGGATGGTTTAAGGGAGGAAACTTTGGTCGTTAATGGCACCATCAACCCTTATCACTACGTACCAGCTGGCTGGGTGCGTTTACGATTGCTCAATGCTTCCAATGCACGATTTTACCGTTTCTTTTTGCCCGATGATGTACCTTTTTACAAGATTGCCACAGAAGGAGGATTTTTGAACACGCCTGTGGCAATCACGGAAATCACCATGTCGCCAGGAGAGCGCAATGAAATTATGATTGATCTTGCAGGTTATAATTCATTGAGCTTGATGGCCGAGTTTCTACCCGCTGATCCTGAATATCAGATTTGGCTGTCTTCAAACCCAGTTCAACGGGTATTGGAATTACAAGTCGATAATACACTAATTGCTGAAGGCAAACTTCCAGATAAATTAAACGACATCAATTATTATGGTCAGACCGATATGCAAAATGCTGTGAGGCGAAATTTATTTATGCATATGGCCAATGATGAAAATGACATGTTCAGTATTAATGGTAATTCGATGAGCATAGATGTAATCAATGAACGGGTCAAAAAAGGCGACATGGAGCTGTGGACTATTACTGGCGACATGATGCCACATCCATTTCATGTGCATGGTGTATCTTTTCAGATAGTGACTCATAATGGACAGTCACCGCCCGAGGCAGATAGAGGCTGGAAGGACACCTTAGCAGTGACCGAAGAGCCAAGCGAAATATTGATGCGCTTTAATCACTCGGCCACAGATGAATTTCCCTATATGTACCATTGCCATATCTTAGAGCATGAAGATGCTAAAATGATGGGACAATTCACTGTGACTGATTAATCGGCCACTCACCCCGCCAGCAGAATGCATGAGTGTTGATCCGCTTCATCGTGTCTGGGCCAAGGAAGATATTGTTTACCTATGATCTTTAACCAAATGTATGATTACCTGTGTTTACAGACTTGTGCGAGCCCAGGTAAAAACACACAAGACGAGATTAGTCACCTACGATATTGATCGGGTTGTGAATCCATTGAATTTATAGGTACAGGTGTACATGCTTGTCCGATTTCTGTGGTACACGCAGCAGCATATGGATTGTTATCCGGCAGGCAGAGAGTTCAGCAATGTACACCATATTTGTAAATATAACATTACGTTAAGAGACACAGTGGAATTATCTGGTCTGGAATAATATTTGTTAAACTGCACCAGAGGCTATTTTGTCACTGTGGCTTATTGACCGGATTAAGTGAATGGCTTACATAAATTCTATATGGTGGATATCTGTTAGATTTTTTCCTTGCAGGTATCTTAAAGCAGAATTTCTACAATTATAAATAAAGGATAAATGATGTATTGGTGGTTTTTGGTTGCGGCCATTGTATTTGAAATTTTGGGCACAATGGCTATTAAACAAACGACCTTAACGAATAGTTACTATTGGGGAAGTTTGGTTATTGCATTTTATATTATATCTTTCACATTTTTGGGATTTGCAGTTAAGAAAATTGATATTGGCACAGCATATGCGATTTGGGCTGGTTTTGGTACGGCTTCAATTGCAATATTAAGCTGGTTGATTTTTAAAGAGCACATGACATTACAAAAAATAACCGCGATTGTTTTAATTATAACAGGGTCAGTTATTTTAAAATTACAACCAACCTAAGCACATGCTGCCTTAATCATACTTTAGCCGTGGGTAATTGAAATATTTGGCAGGGGGTCACAAGCACGTCAGAAAATACTGTAATGATTGTTGCCGTGGAGGACTTGGCAAGTTAATGTAACACGGGCTGGTTTTCCAATATAACCACCAAAGCAGTGACCGAGCAACCTGAGTGAACGCAATTGCTCCATAAAGATTTTAGCACCACATCGCCCGTTGCATTCAGAGTCGATTTTCTGCTCAACTGGCTGTTAGCAGCGAGTCAGTCAACCGGTGTTGAATGCTGTTAAATCAGCAAAGTGCAACTATGGTTTACAGCATCGATTACGGACATAACTCACGAGCATCCTACCTAACGGAAAAAGGTTGGCCACCTGCAAAAGTGCTTAATGGCATCATGAGCCCCCACAAATAACACCAGATCGTTTTATTCGTTTGCACGATCAGGCTCATTGAGCCAATTCTGATGTTGCAGGCCAAACCTGACAAATTGAGGCTGTTGAGTTGATGATTGCCAGCAACACCATCACTGTTGTCCATAGTGACGCCTTCTTAAAAGCTACAGCTGCGGAACAGCACACCAATGTAAAAATACCAGTACAAAAGAAAAAGACAACCACCATTGAGCAGATTATCAAGCTTGAGGAGGCAATAAGCCAGTTACAGAAAAATTGTAAAAATGCCAAAAAAAACTAAAGACCAGCACTTTTAAACATGGTAGTTGCCAAGAGCCACATCACCAAGCTAGCAGTCAAAAGCTATATCGCCCGGCATCAGCCCGAGACCCTGAATTTCCTTGAACTGGTAGTGAACACCGACAGCAAGACGTAATCCAGAAAAACCATAATAAAACCTTCAAAAAGGAAGTTATTTCAGGGTAAAATAAATGGGATTTAAGATGATTACTGAATTTACTCTGGTATTATCAGAATAACTGGTTTTTTAACACCATCAGCGTAATAACAGACTTTTGGGCTAATTCACATCTCGGCGGTGACTTGCATAAAGATATTTTCAATGCATACCATATTCATGTACCGACGTTCACCACAAGTTTAGTGTATCCATCATTCTATATTCAATTAATTGCATGTTGTGCTAATCTTGCCCTAACGGCAATACATCTCCGCACCCGACTCATAATGCAACTCAAAGCAAATAACTCGTTAAGAATTAAACAATTATGAAAATAGCGATTGCAGGCACAGGTTACGTTGGCCTATCAAATGCAGTGTTGTTAGCACAAAACCACGAAGTGGTGGCACTAGATATTGTTCCTGAAAAAGTCGCACTTATTAATGATGGAAAATCCCCGATTGTTGATGCTGAGATTGAAGATTTTTTGCAACACAAACAGCTAAAGCTTCGAGCCACACTCAACAAAAACGAGGCCTACACCAAAGCAGATTTCGTCATCATTGCTACTCCAACAGACTATGATCCTGAAACAAACTATTTCAATACCAAATCAGTAGAAGCTGTCATAAATGATGTCAAATCC
>Ga0233444_10003827_pt1 | contig 14696 bp, 16 predicted proteins | sample SI_124_October20_6_FD_182792 | JGI IMG/M metagenome (GOLD analysis project Ga0233444, IMG submission 182792) | Seawater microbial communities from Saanich Inlet, British Columbia, Canada - SI_124_October2016_10_MG | ecosystem: Environmental > Aquatic > Marine > Inlet | place: Canada: British...
AGAACTTTTTTTTTTTTATTTCATTCAAGGAATTTTCTGAATTATAAGTTCTTAAACGTATTTTTTTTCTAGGTAAAACACCTTCTACTGATTGGTGATACATATTTAAATTCAAATTATCAAAATAAACAGAATTGATAGTTCTTTCAGGATATAATATTTCACCTTTTTGATCATAAATCCAATTAATGAGTTGGAATAATTTTGATTTACTCAATGTAGCTTTAATTTCTCTCCTAAAACTCATAAAAAATTTATTTCTGAATCTATTGATTTATATATTTTTTCTTTGTCACAATTATAATCTTTAATAACTATTTTACCCCCAGAAAATTCTTGTTTCTTTCTGTAAGCTGCAAAACAAATATCTGAATTTTTTATATTAGCTTCTTTTAATGTTACAAAAGATGAGTCTTTTGAAACAACAGCCATCTTTGTTTTTTCTGCCATTAAAAAATTTATATCTAATTTAGAGTTTTCTCCAACAGAAACTCCTTTATCACCACAATTTTTTACAATCAACGTATCGATTTGATATTTACCGAAAGAAAGATCCAGACAATCATTTAATGAGTTCCTTATGTCTATTTTTTTTATTTTTAGATTTGAAAAATCCATATCGACAGAGTCAGAAAAACTATTTTTAACTTTTATTGACTCAATACTTCCTCTTGAATTAATAAAATTAATTGCATCTTCACAAACAGTATTTTCTATATCAAACGATGTTTTTTCTAAAGTTAGATCATAAATATTTAAACAGCCAGTCAGGTATGAAGTTTCTTTTTTTATATCTTTATTTGAAGATAACTTATGTCCATTAAATTTTATTAACCAATTAGTTAATTTACCATTTTTAAAGAGAACTAGGCCCTCTTTATTTTTCTGATTAATTAATATAATTTTTTTAGATTCATCAATTTTAATATCAATATTTTTATTGAATTGTATTAATGTATTTTCAATATTTATTGAGCTCCAATTAGGAAGATATTGTGAAAATTTAAAAGGTATGTTTTCATAATTAATATTTGAATGAACAAAAATTAGGTCATTTGATACTTTAAATTGATCATTAAATGTCTCAAAATCTTGATTAAGTGCATTAGATAAATATATTGAATAATCAACTGAATTTAATTTATGGGTTTCGCATTCTTTTGCATTAAAGTTACAAATATGAAATTCTTTTTTAACTATATCAGAAAAAACTAATTTCTTGTTTCTAGTTTCTTTTTTATTAAAAAGAGAAAAATAAGATTTATCATTCGATTTTTCTACTATTATTGGATTTGAGTCTTTTATTAAGTTTAATCTTTTTTTTATTTTTAAAATTATTTCTTTTAATGATGTTTCATTTATTTTCATTCCAGCATTATTAAGTTCTTCGATTAATTTATTGTAATTAATTTTATTAATTTTATTTAAAGCTTCTATAGATCCTCTTTTAGCTTCTATAGAAGAGTTATTATCTAATTCTTGATCTGATAAAATTTGTTTATTTTCTAGAATGTTTGACTTACCGTCGTAAAAAATAGGAATAAAAGAACGATCTATTGTATCAAAATAAAATCTTCTATCATCAAAGGATAAACTGTGCGCAGCATCAATAGCGTAAACAAGCGCATCATAGGTCTCTAATAATTTTATATTTTTTTGATTATCAAAAAAATGATTAGTAAATAAATACAAATTTATATTTTTTTGCACCCCTTCAGGGTAATTCGCATTATGATTTAACAAGTATAATAAATTTAAATTTTTAACAGACTCTAGAGCTGCGTATGAATTTTCTATACTTTTTTTAGCAAAAGATTTATTTGCTAATTTAGATAAATTTGTTTTTTTTTCATATAAATGTTCGCTATCTTTCAAAGATATTGTAAATCTTTCATCGCCCTCTAGTATAGGTCCTTCCCTGTATGAGGAATTTTCAATAAATTCTTTTCTTAGATCTTCCTGAAAAATATATTCATTAGTAAATCCATTCATTTTTGCTTTTACAAAAAATGTTCTTGGAGACAAAAAACCAAGATGTTTTAATAATGTTGCTGTAAATATTTCATTAGAACCATATCTTGATTTTGGTAAAAGAAGTTTAAATCTTGTGATATTGTTAACATGACCTTCTAGCAGCTCAATATTTATACTTGTGATTGGCGTTCCTTCTGCCCATCCGATGTGCCACCACATGTCGCCAGTAACTCTTATTAATGCTTTGAAGTCACAATTAATTTTATTATCGTATTTTAAAGAAATTTTTCCTTTAAATTTTTTCTTGAATTGATCTGATATTCTGAAATTTGGAAACCAATTGTCATGATCACTTTTTGATTTTTCCTTTTGAAAATTTAGATGCAGATTCAATAAATTTGTTGTCCACCTTCTGTTTTTATTTACTTTAATTTCAAGTTTTTTAATTTTTGAGGAATTTTGAAGTAATTTACCTGAACAATAGGGGTTTATAGAATCTTGAGGTTTGAAATCATTCTTTACAGCGTAAGATGTAAAGCTATAAAGAAATAATGAAATTGATAAAAAAAAAATTTTTAAGCAATTTTTAACTTCCATATCTAATATCAATATCTTCAACTTCGTTTAAATGTTCTAATTTTGCTTTAATATTATTTAATTCAGATTTATCTGAAAATATTAAATTATAATTAAATTGAGTTGGATTTTTTGATAAATAAAATTGACTGAGGTTTGGATTTTTATCTAAAATATCAATTTTAACTTTAGATTTTACATTAATTTCATGATTTATATTGCCTTCTTCAAAAGAAAGAGAGAATATTTTCTTTCCTTTTTTTTCAAAAAATTCAGTCAATAATCTTACTATAATTATTAGAAGCATTATTATAACTGTTAAGCCAACCCCTAATTTAGCATCGACAGCGACACCTATTCCAATCGTAATTAGTGCAAAGAAAATAATTAATTCGAATGGGTTTTTAACGGGATTTCTAAATCTTACTATAGAGAGCGCGCCTATCATTCCTAAAGATAAAGCAATATTTCCTGCTATTAGAGTTGTTATAACCATAGTTATCGGGGGCAGCATAATATAGCTCATAGTATGATGATATGTTGTTGCCCATCTTTGTTTTGCTAAACTTAATGAAATTCTAATTCCTAAACCACAAAAAATAGAAATTATTACAAGCCCTAAATATTCTAGATTATTAATGTCTTCCATAATGATAGTTTATTACTAACAAGATTTTTATAATCATATAAATCACTTTTTACAATCTAAAAAGATTAATTTTGTTGGGTTTATTAATTTTTCTATTCAAAGTATATATGACTAATGAAAAAAATCTTAATTTACAATTCTGGTGGAGGCCTTGGAGATTCTATTCAGCTTATCCCTCTTATTTTAAGTTTGCAAAATCATTATAAAAAATCCAAATTCTTTTATTTAAGTGCTCATTCAAATCATTATCTAGGCAAATTAAAAGAATATAACATTGATATTAAAACACTTGAATTAGGTTATAAATATTTTGGTTTTAGATGGTGGCATTTGTTGTTTGTAAAAAAAAATTTTAACAAAAAAAATGAATTTAAATTTGATTTAATAATTGATTTACAATCAAAATTTAGAAATTCTTTAATATTAAAAAGAATTCCTCATAAAAATTTTTATTCAACTACATACAATAGTCTTTTTTGCACTAAAAAAATTCTTTTCAAAACAAAAAATCATTTAGAAAATTTAAATATTTTTATAGATGATAAAATCAAATCAATAAATTTTAATTATAATAAATTACCTAAAAATTTATTAAATGAAGCTAAAAGGCTGCTTCCAAAATCAAACTATATTGGTTTTTCAGTAACACAAGGCAACGAATATAGAAAAAAAACATGGTCAATTTATAAATTTATTTCTCTAGCCAACAAAATAACTATCAAAAATAAAACTCCTGTTTTCTTTATTGAAAAAAATAATGAACAGTTAATTGATAAAGTTAGAAATCAAGTACCAAATGCTTTATTTCCTGAGGTAAATTCTGATTTATCATGCCCTGCTTTAGTAACTGCGTTAGCATCTAGATTGGACTCTGCTGTTTCTATAGATAATGGTATTATGCATATGATTGGTCTAACTAAAATTCCAATGATTGTTTTATTTGGTCCAACAAATGCAAAAAAATTTACCCCAAAAAATAATAATATAAAAATATTAGATAGTAAGGAAATGTACAAAACTAAAGATATAGAGTCGATAAGTGTAAATGACGTTTACAATTTAATTTAAATTTTAAAAAGCTTAATTTTTTTTTCTTTTGCTAAATGAACTAATTCTTTATTTACATTTTTTAATTTTTCTAAAGATGTTGATCGTGAGACTACAGATACACCAATTTTACCAAGTCTAAAGAAAGGATAGCTTCCTATTTCTACAAATTTTTTATATTTATTTTGTATTGATCCTAGTTTTTTTGAAATATTGCTTTCAACAGTATAAAGATTTAGTGTTTTGCTATGTACTTTTAAACCTTTAATTAAATATTTTTTGCAATTATCAATCATTGAATTTAAAATTGATGGTACCCCTGGCAGCGCTAAAATATTTTTAATTATAAAACCTGGTGCTGCACTAGATGGATTATAAATTAACTTTGAGCCTTTTGGCATTTTTGCCATTTTTTTTCGACCATCATTAAATTTTATTTTTCCATAATATTTTTCTAAAATTTTGTAAGCTTCCTTATGAAATTCATATTTTACTTTAAAGGCTTTTGAAATAGACTGAGCCGTAATATCATCATGTGTCGGGCCAATCCCGCCCGTGGTAAATACATAATTAAATTTTTTAGATAATAATAAAATATTATTAATTATTATTTTTTCAACGTCTGGTATTATTCTTACTTCACTTACTGAAATTCCACACTGAGTATTAAGCCATTTTGAGATAAATTCTACATTTTTGTCTTGTGTTCTACCTGATAAAATCTCATTACCAATAATGAGAATAGCGGCATTTACTTTTTTGTTTTTTTTCTTCATAGAGTTAATAAATACATGAATTTTGAAAATAAATTAATATCAGGTAGATTAATAAAAAGATATAAACGTTTTTTTGTTGATGTTAAGATTCATGGTAAAATTATTACTGCACATTGTCCCAATACTGGGTCAATGTATGGTTTATTAAAAAAAGATAATAAAGTTTGGTTAACTAAATCTAACAACCCAAATAGAAAACTAAAATATACTCTTCAAATAATTCAAGACAAAAAAATAAAAGTTGGTGTTAATACACATCTATCTAATAAAATAGTGATGGAAGCACTACAAAATAATCTAATAAAGGAATTTGAAAAAAAAATTGAAATAAAACCAGAAACTAAATTTGGGGCAAATACTAGATTTGATTTTTTAATTACAAAAAATAACTTTAAGGCATTTATTGAAGTAAAAAATGTAACTCTTTCTCGTAAAAAAGGTATAGCCGAATTTCCTGACGCGATTACTTCTAGAGGTCTGAAGCATATTAAAGAACTTATTAAAGCTTACGAAAAAGGATACAAAATTTATATACTTTATTTAATTCAAAGGAATGACTGCAAATCTTTTAAAATTGCAGGCGACATTGATCCAGAATATTCAAATTCATTGTCAAAAGCTGTGAAAAAAAAGCTAAATATACTTTGCTTTGATTGTAAATTTTCTTCAAAAGGAATAAAACTTAATCAAAAATTGAAATTCAAAATTTGATGACATACGATATTAGAGAATCATTTGAAAAAAGTAGAATAGCAGGATCTATAGCGGCAGGAGCATTAGATGAAGTTTCCAAAATAATTAAGCCAGGAATATCAACCGATGAGATTGATAAAGTATGCTACGAATTCATAAATGATCATAACGCTTATTCTGCTCCGTTATTTTATAGAGGTTTTCCTAAATCTTGCTGTACTTCTACCAACCATGTTGTGTGCCACGGAATTCCGTCAGACAAAGTTTTAAAAGAAGGTGACATAGTCAATGTAGATGTAACCGCGTATAAAGAAGGTTGGCACGGTGATACCAGCCGCATGTTTAGAATTGGAGAAATTTCTATCAAAGCGAATAAATTAATTGAAACAACTTATGAGTCAATGATGAGAGCAATAAAAATTGTTAAAGAGGGAATCCAATTAGGTGATATTGGTTCAACTATTCAAAATCATATCGAGGCTGAAGGTTTTTCAGTTGTGCGGGATTTTTGTGGTCACGGTATTGGTCAAACTTTTCATAAAGAACCAAACATTCTTCATTACGGTAAAAAAGGAACTGGTGAAAAAATAAAAGCTGGAATGATTTTTACTATTGAACCAATGATTAATATTGGGGATTATGAAACAAAAACTTTAAACGATGGATGGACGGCTGTTACAAAAGATAAATCTTTGTCTGCACAATTTGAACATACAATAGGTGTAACAAAAGATGGTTATGAAATCTTCACTCAATCTAATAAGATCGTTTCTAATTAAATGATAGAAAGATATTCAAGAAAAGAAATTAAAACCATATGGGAAGATTATAATAAATATTCGCTATGGTTAGACATAGAACTAGCTGCGGCAGAATCAATGGAAAAATTAAAAATCATTCCAAAAGGTGTCGTAAAAAAAGTTAAATCAAAAGCAAAAATAAATGTAAAAAGAATTTCACAAATAGAAGATAAAGTTAAACATGATGTTATAGCTTTTTTAACGTCAATTACTGAGAAAGCAGGTAAGGAAGCAAGATACTTACATAAAGGAATGACGTCTTCGGATGTTTTGGATACATGTTTTAGTTTACAATTAAAACAATCTGGTGAAATTCTTTTAAAAGATATTGATCAATTATTACAATCTATAAAAAAACAAGCTACAAAACATAAATACACATTATGCATTGGAAGAAGTCATGGTATTCATGCTGAACCAATTACTTTTGGATTAAAAATGTTAACTTTCTATCAAGAGTTTTTAAGAAATAAAAAACGTTTAAAAGAATCTGTCAAAGAAATTTCTACATGTGCAATTTCTGGAGCAGTAGGAACTTTTGCTAATATAGATCCTAGGGTTGAAAGTTACGTAGCAAAAAAATTAAAACTCACTGTGGAACCTGTGTCCACACAAGTGATACCAAGAGATAGGCACGCTCAATTTTTTTCTACATTAGGCATTATCGCTAGTTCTATAGAAAGATTTGCTGTTGAAATTAGACACCTTCAAAGAACTGAAGTTTTAGAAGTTGAGGAATTTTTTGGGAAAAAACAAAAAGGATCATCCGCAATGCCGCATAAAAAAAATCCAATCCTAAGTGAAAACTTAACTGGACTAGCAAGACTTATAAGATCGACTGTAATTCCCGCGTTGGAAAATATTGCATTGTGGCATGAGAGAGATATATCACACTCAGCTGTTGAAAGAAACATAGGTCCAGATGCAACTATAACATTAGATTTTGCTCTTTTTAGATTAAGTAACGTTGTAAAAAATTTAAATATCTATCCAAAAAATATGAAAAAAAATTTAGATATTACGAATGGAATATTTTTTTCTCAAAGAGTTTTATTAGAATTAACAACGGTTGGTTTTACAAGAGAAGAAGCTTATAAAATCGTTCAAAAAAATGCGATGCAATCTTGGGAAGATAATTCATCATTTTATGATAAAATTGTTTCAGATAAAAAAATTACGAACAAAATACCTGTTAATAAACTTAAAAAACTATTTAATTTTAGTTACCATACAAAAAAAATTAATGTAATTTTTAAAAGGTGTCTAAAGAAATAGTCTAATGAATAAAGGTAATAAATTATACGAAGGTAAAGCTAAAATTATCTATGAAACAAAAGATAAAGATTTAGTTATTCAACATTTCAAAGATGATGCTACAGCCTTCAATAATTTAAAAAAATCAAGTGTTACAGGTAAAGGCGTACTTAATAATAGAATATCAGAATATATCTTAATAAATCTTTCACAATGTGGAATTAAAACACATTTAATTAAACGCCTAAACATGAGGGAGCAATTAATAAAAAAAGCAGAAATTTTTCCTATAGAATTTATAGTTAGAAATATTGCTACTGGCTCTTTGACTAAAAGATTAGGTATTTCAGAGGGTACAGTTCTTGAAAAACCATTATTGGAATATTGTTATAAAAAGGATGAATTAAATGATCCCTTAATTTCAAAAGAACATATTTATAATTTTGGTTGGGCGACTGAAAATGAAATAAATACTATTGATAAAATGACATTAAGAATTAATGATCTATTGGTTGGTTTGTTCAGAGGTATTGGAATAAAACTTGTTGATTTTAAAATTGAATATGGAAAAACTTGGAACAAAGATACCGAACAAAAAGAAATTGTTTTAGCTGATGAAATTAGTCCTGACACATGTCGTTTATGGGACTCAAAAACGGAAAAAAAATTGGATAAAGACAGGTTTAGAAAAGATTTAGGTAATATTATTCAAGGTTACCAAGAAGTAGCTAGAAGACTTGGAATTATGCCAGAAGAAACAAATATAAGTGAAGTAAACTTTGGTAAAACAAAATCTATAAAATTTAAAAAAAAATAAATTGAAATTTTCAGTAACAGTCACTCTTAAAAAAGATGTACTAGATCCACAAGGTAAAGTAGTGCAAAATACTTTAACTAATTTAGGCATGAGTTTAGAAAATATTAGACAAGGTAAGTATTTTGAAATTGAAGTTAATAGCAAAGATGAATTAAAAGCGGAAAAGAATGTAGATCAAATGTGTAAAAAGCTTTTAGTAAATTTAATAATTGAAGATTATAAAATTAATAAATTATAATGAAATCATCTGTTATTGTTTTTCCTGGATCTAATTGTGACAGAGATATTGCTGTAGCATTAGAAAAAATGCAATTTAAAAATCAAATGATTTGGCATAAAGAAACTAAACTTCCTAAATCAGACTTAATAGTTTTGCCAGGAGGTTTTTCTTACGGTGATTATTTAAGATCTGGAGCTATCGCTGGAAAATCATTAATTATTGATGAAGTTATTAAAGCAGCAAATGATGGCTGTTTAATTCTTGGGATATGTAATGGTTTTCAAATTTTAACAGAAACAGGTTTGTTGAAAGGGACTTTATTAAGAAATAAAAACTTAAAATTTATTAATAAAGATATTCAAATTAAAGTTATGAATAATAAAACAAAATTTTCAAATAAATATATTAAAGATGAAGTTTTAAAAATTAATATTGCTCATAATGAGGGAAATTTTTTCACTGACGATAAACATTTAAATCAATTAAAAGAGGATGATTTAATTGCATTTAAATATTGTGATGAAAAAGGAAATGTAAATAATCAATCAAATCCAAACGGATCATTAGAAAATATTGCAGGCATTTATAATTCTAAAAAGAATATTTTAGGTATGATGCCTCACCCAGAAAGAATGGTCGATAAGTTAATTTCAAATACAGATGGAATAAATTTATTCTCAAGTTTACTAAATTAATATAGATGAAAATTACTAATCAATTAATTGAATCACATGGTTTAAAAATAAGTGAGTTTGAAAAAATTAAACAATTATTAAATAGAGATCCTAATTTATTAGAACTAGGTATTTTTTCCGCTATGTGGAACGAACATTGTTCCTACAAATCGTCAAAGTTACATCTAAAAAAACTACCCACAACAGGTAAACAAGTTATTCAAGGACCTGGTGAGAATGCAGGAATAATTGATATTGGGGATGATGATGCAATCGTGTTTAAAATTGAAAGCCATAACCACCCTTCTTATATAGAACCTTATCAGGGAGCTGCAACAGGTGTTGGAGGTATTTTGAGAGATGTATTTACTATGGGCGCCAGACCTATTGCTTTACTAAATTCTATACATTTTGGATCACCAGCTCACCCTAAAACTAAAAGTTTGTTAAATGGTGTAGTTTCAGGTATCGGCGGATACGGAAATTGCATAGGAATACCGACAGTAGCTGGTGAAACAAAGTTCGATAAAACTTATAATGAAAATAACTTGGTCAACGCAATGGCCGTAGGTCTTGCTAAAAAAGATAAAATTTTTTATTCAAAAGCAAAAGGGATTAATAAATCTGTGGTTTATGTTGGATCAAAAACTGGTCGTGATGGTATACATGGGGCATCAATGGCCTCTGCTGAATTTGATGAAAATACCGATGATAAAAAACCAACAGTTCAAGTTGGTGATCCATTTACAGAAAAATTATTAATGGAAGCTTGCCTAGAATTAATGAAGGACAATTCTATTATTTCAATTCAAGATATGGGTGCGGCTGGGTTGACATCTTCAAGTGTTGAGATGGCTTCAAAGGGATCTTTGGGTATAGAACTGGAATTAGACAAAGTTCCTTGCAGAGAAGAAAATATGTCACCCTACGAAATGATGCTATCTGAAAGCCAGGAAAGAATGCTAATAATTTTAGAGGATGGTAAAGAAAAAGATGCTAAAAAAATATTTGATAAATGGGATTTAGACTTTGTAGTTATTGGTAAAACTACAAATACAAATAATCTAACATTAAAATTTAATGGTAAAGTTGAAGGTGAAATACCAATAGAAGCTCTTGCAAATAAAGCTCCAGTATACGACAGAAAATGGATAAGAAAAAAAATATCAAAAAATAAAGTTGAATTAAAAAACTTAAAAAAAATTAAGATTGAAGATGCTTTATTAAAAATTTTATCCTCTCCAAATCACTCAAATAAAAGTTGGGTTACTAATCAATATGATCAAGCAGTTATGTGTGACACAGCGCAAAAATCAGGTTCTGATGCTGCTATAATCAGAATTCATAATAAAGACAAAGCAATAGCTGTTTCTGTAGACTCATCAGCTAACTATTGTAAATCACATCCACTTACAGGTGGTAAACAAATAGTCTGTGAAAATTGGAGAAATCTAATTTCTGTAGGAGCTAAACCATTAGCGATAACTAATTGTTTGAATTTTGGTAATCCAGAAAATGAAAGCATAATGGGAGAATTTGCTGAATGTTTAGAAGGAATTAGGGAAGCATGTGAATTTTTAGATTATCCAGTCGTTTCAGGAAATGTATCATTTTATAATGGCACAAATAAAAAAAACATAAATCCTACACCAGTCATCGGAGGCGTTGGACTAATTAATAAATTATCTAAACCAATAGGACATTCCTTTAAAAAAGATAAAAGTGTAGTAATTTTACTAGGAAAAACATTTGGACATCTTGAGCAAAGTTGTTTTTTAAAAGAAAATTATTCTATTGAAGATGGAATGCCTCCAGAAATTAATCTTTTAAATGAAAAAAATAACGGGCAAAATGTTTTAAGATTAATTCAAGATAAATTAATTCTATCATCTCATGATATTTCAAATGGTGGATTACTTGTTGCTTTGAGTGAAATGGTTCTTTCTTCTGATTTTGGTATAAAAATACAAAAACCAAAAAAACTATCAAATTTATTTGAATATTTTTTTGGTGAAGATCAAGGAAGATATGTCTTAGAAATTGATAATAAGAATTTACAAAAAGTAGAAAAAAAACTTAAAGATAATAATATTTACTATGAATTTATTGGTAATACTCAAAAGGATTACTTTGAAATTGAAGGTGAAATGAAAATTACTATCAAAGATTTATTTAAAACTAATAACAAATGGTATAGTAATTATTAATGCCTTTACCAGTAGATGAAATTAAAAAACTTATAAAAGACTCAATTCCAGATGCGACAATTGAAATAAAAGATTTAATGGGTGATAATAATCACTATGCGGCAATTATAAAGTCTTCAAAATTTAATAATCTAAGTAAAATAGAGCAACATAAATTAGTCTATAAATCCTTAAAAGGTAAGATGGGAAATGAGTTGCACGCTTTATCAATAACTACAGAAGGAAAGTAATGGAAATAAATGAAAAAATAAAAAATCTTATAAACGAAAATGATGTTTGTCTATTTATGAAAGGTACGCCTGAAGCACCTCAGTGTGGATTCTCGATGGCAGTATCAAATGTTCTTAAACACTTAAATGTAAATTTTAAAGGTGTTAATGTTCTTGATGATGAAGCTTTAAGACAGGGAATAAAAGATTTTAGTGATTGGCCAACTATACCTCAACTTTATGTAAAAGAAGAATTTGTTGGAGGATGTGATATAATTAAAGAAATGTTTGAAAAGGGAGATCTTAAAAAACTTTTTGAAGAAAAGAAAATTATCTAGTTTATTTTTTTTTTACAAAACAAATATCAGAGTCCTTTAAATTTCCTTTGTAAACATCAATTTTCTCAATAAAATTCATTAGATATTTTTGGTTTTCTTGATTTATTATTGACGAACTAAAAAATTTTTTATTTTCTAAGTTTTTTAAAACTTCATCTACTAAAATATGATTAATATTTCTGTTATACTGGTAATAATTTGGATGTTTAAAATCTTCAATAATAAAAAATCCATTTTTTTCTAAATAATTGAAAAAAAAGTTAAAGCAAAACAAAATATCACTCAAATTATGTGATCCATCATCTATGATTAAATCAAAATGACTAAATTTATTTTTTTCAAAAATGTTATTTAATATTTTGTTTACTTTTTTTTTATTATTTATGTCTACTCCATGTACAAATATATTTTTTGACTCATATTCAAAATTTGAAATATTTACATCAAAACAAAAAATATTTGCATTAGGAAAATATTTAACAAAAGCTGCGGCCGATGCGCCTCCAAAAGACCCAATTTCTAATATATTAATTTGTTTATTTTTTAAATCTTTAAGTTGATTTGAATAAAATTTAGAATAGCCATGCCCCTTCGTATCTTTCTTTTTAAAAATATTTGATTTATCACTTCCATAGAAATAAAATAATTCATCGAGTGACTTTTCGGTCAAGCTATCATCGTCTATAGAAATTTTTTTTTTAAACTTATAGATTATATTTCTTTTAAATAAGCTGAAAATATTCAATTATCTCGAGTAATATTCAATTACTAAACTAGGCTCCATTATAACTGGAAAAGGTACTTCTGAAAATTTGGGAACTCTTACTAATTTAGCTGTTTTATTTTTATCATCTAATTGAATATATTCTGGAACTTCTCTTTCTTTACTTTGTAAAGCTCCTTCAATAAATGTAAGTTTTTTTGACTTTTCTCTAATTTCGATTAAGTCTGAATCTTTAACAACGTAACTAGCTATATTAACTCTTTTTTTATTTACTTTAATATGACCATGATTAATCATCTGTCGGGCAGAAAATACTGTTTGAGCAAATTTTGCTCTATAAATAACTGTATCTAATCGGCTTTCTAAAAGAGCTATTAAATTTTCTGTAGTGTCCCCTCTTTTAGATAAAGCTTTTCTGTAAATATTTCTAAACTGTCGTTCATTAATATTTCCATAATACGCTTTTAACTTCTGTTTAGCTTGCAATTGAATTCCATAATCTGTTGGTTTGCCTTTTTTATTTTGACCATGTTGACCTGGAGGATATGCTCTAGAGTTAAATGGACTTTTAGGCCTACCCCAAATATTTGCTTTTAACCTTCTGTCTACTTTATGTTTTGATTTAAGTCTTTTAGTCATGTTTAATTAGAATGTGTTTATAAGGTTTAAGGTCTGTTTGTCAATTACGCTTTAATATTTTTTTTGTTAAGAGAGCTAATAATACTAGCCAAAATCCTCAATTCTTTGTCATTTGGCTCTAGTCTGTAGATTAGATTATTTATATTCAGTATCATAGACTGTTTCTTTTCTTTCGGAAGAAAAAAATCTTTATCTTCAAGTAGTTTCAGCAAATGTTTAATAAGTGAGTTTATTTCTGATTTAGATGAAATCTTAATATTTTTACTTTTTCTCTCAAATAATTTTTTATTACGTAATTTAAATATTTCATAGCAAATAACAGTTAATGAATGAGAAAGATTTAATGACTTAAACTTAGGTGCTGTAGGTATTTGTAGAACATAGTTTGAAAAAGATAAATCCTCATTTGTAAGGCCAGAAGCTTCAGGTCCAAACATAAGTCCAAAATTTGAGTTTTTTTTCTTTCTAACTATATGTATAAATTCACTCATAGAAATATGCTTTTTATTTATATCTCTACGTCTGGCACTTAAAGATATCAGAACATCAAAGTTTCCAATTGCATCTTTAGTTTCATTAAAAACTTTTGCTTTACTAATCACATCATATGCTCCTACAGAAGTTGCTTTGGCTTTATGATTTGGAAAATTTATTTTCGGAGAAACTATATTAAGTTTTGTAAAACCAAAATTTTTCATCGATCGAGCACAAGCTCCAATATTTTCTCCTAGTTGAGGTTTAACTAGAATAAATCCAAATTTATTTTTCATTTAAATTGGCTGGAGCTTTTTCTTTATAAAGTTTATAATCCAAACTATCTATTAGTGCTTTAAAAGAAGCTTCAATTATATTTGGTGACACTCCAACAGTAAACCAGCTTACCCCAGTTTTATCTGTGCTTTCAATTAAAACTCTGGTTGTGGCCTCTGTACCAGTGTTAAGAATTCTTACTTTATAATCTAATAATTTTAAATCTGAAAAGAAATTATAGTACTTTTCTACTTTTTTAAAATTTGATCTTATTGCATTATCTAATGCATTTACTGGACCATTTCCTTCACCACTACACTCAATTTTTTTTCCATCAATTAAAAATACT
>Ga0233444_10003829_pt1 | contig 14695 bp, 14 predicted proteins | sample SI_124_October20_6_FD_182792 | JGI IMG/M metagenome (GOLD analysis project Ga0233444, IMG submission 182792) | Seawater microbial communities from Saanich Inlet, British Columbia, Canada - SI_124_October2016_10_MG | ecosystem: Environmental > Aquatic > Marine > Inlet | place: Canada: British...
TTTCTGTGTTTTAAGTTTTTTTTCCTTTAGCTCCATCTTTCTTATCTCGGCTTTTTCCACAAGATCAATATCCGTAAAACTAGTTATGCTACTTACTATAAGTGTTAATAATCCAGAGATTACAAAAAAACTAATTATTACTGTTTTTGCACTTCTTGGGTTAATTTTTTGATTATAAATTCCACTAAATAATTCAGTGAGTATGTTGGAAAAAAATTTAAAAAATGTTTGTCCTAATGTAGGAATTATATTTAGAAAATTTAATCCAATTATACCTAGACTCTTCCATGTGTTTTTTAAACCACCACTAATTTTTCTTTTAGTATCATGTTTGAAATTTTCTGTTTTTCTAAAAAATTTATTTTTAGCTTTAATTTGACCTTCTTTAAATTCAAAAATATTGCTTTTAATTTTATTAATAGGTTTAATAAAATTTTCTTTAACAAAATTGGTCTTAAAGTCTTTTGGTATGGCTATGTTATTTTTCTTTAAAAGAAATTCTAATTGACCAGTAGTTAAATTTTTTTTATTTTTTATATATTCTTGAATTTCTTTAACACCATAAATATATGCTAATTCTAATAATTTATCTCTATAACTTAACTTTTTTTTCATAATTATATTGCTTCTACAGAACTTACTTCTTTAATATAATGTTTTAAAAGATTTTGAACACCTTGCTTTAAAGTCATTAATGAGCTTGGGCAACCTGAGCAACTACCTTGAAGTTCAACTTTAACAACGCCGTTTTCAAAAGATTTAAATTTAATATCTCCTCCATCTCTTGCCACAGCTGGCCTTATTTTGGTATCTAAAACTTCAATTATTTTACGAATTATTTCGCTGTTATAGTTGGCTTTATCAGGTTGTATTTGATCATTCTTTAAAATTGGACCTTTATTTTTCTCAAAATAGTCATTTAAATGGGAAATAACCATAGGCTTTAACGCTTCCCAAGATACTTCTTTTGTTTTTTTAACTGATAAAAAATTTTTTGAAAGCAAAATGAGCTCAACACCATTAAAATTTAAAAGTTCTTTTATAAATAAATTAGTTATTTGGTTTATTTTTTTTTTTTGAAATTCCTCTGTTCCAATATCTGAAATAATATTTTCAGAAATAAACTTTAGCGAATCTGGATTAGGAGTTAATTCAGTTTGGATCATGTAGAATTTATATTATATCAATCCTACTTTATCACGAATAATCTTAAGGTTTTCCTCAGCAATAATATTGGCTTTTTCACTGCCTTTTTTCAAAATTCCCTTTAAATATGCTTTATCGTCTAATAATATTTGAATTTCTTTTCCAACTGGAACTATTTCTTCAATTAAAATTTCAGTTAATTTTTTTTTTAGAAAAGAATATTCTTTACCAGCCATTTCATTGAGAACTTTTTCTAAACTAATTTTTTTCAAATCAGAATAAATAGATAATAAGTTTAATGCTTCTGCCTTTTGTTCTAGTAATTTTAAGTTATCAGGTATGGGTTCAGAATCAGATTTTGCTTTTTTTATTTTTTTATTTATTTCGTCTGCACTATCTTTTAAGTTAATTCTAGAGTAGTCAGACTCTTCGGATTTACTCATTTTCTTGGCTCCGTCCCTTAGGCTCATTACTCTTGAAATGTTTTTTGATATTAATGGTTCAGGTAGTGGGAAAAAATTATCACATTTAAAATCATTATTAAATTTTTGTGCAATATCTCTGGATAATTCTAAATGTTGTTTTTGATCATGTCCAACTGGAACATGTGTAGCTTTATATAAAAGTATATCTGCTGCCATTAAATTAGGGTAAATGTATAAACCCACACTAGCTTTTTCTTTGTCTGATCCAGCTTTATCTTTAAATTGAGTCATTCTGTTTAACCAGCCTATTCTTGATACGCAATTTAAAATCCAAGCTAATTCTGTGTGACCAGAAACTGACGACTGATTAAAAATAATACTTTTATTTGGGTCAAGTCCGGTTGCTAAAAAACTTGCTGTTGTTTCTAGAACATTTTTTGTTAGTTCACTGGGTTTTTGAAAAACAGTAATAGCATGTAAATCAACCACACAGTAAATGCATTGCATTTCTTTTTGTAATAATACGAAATTTTTGAGTGCTCCAAGGTAATTACCTAAATGTAGATTGCCTGTTGGTTGAACGCCAGAAAATACTAATTTTTTATTACTCATTTAATTTGTTTTATAATTTTTTATATTTAATATCCCAAATAAGAAACAAGATAACAAATAAACAACTCCTGTGAAACATACAATTGATAATAAATAAATTGATTTAAATTTATACGTGTAATCCAAATAAGCTGCATATTTATTTAATACTACAGTCAAAATAAAAGACATTATTATTGTTGAGACTGTAATTTTTAGAAAATTAGGTATTAAATTTATATTTAATAATAAAAAATTTTTCTGATTTAAAAAATAAATGTAAAATAAAACACCACACCAAGTAGATATAGAGGTTGCAATAGGAATAATTATAAAACCAAATCTTGAAAATAAAGTCAAACTTATCAAAATATTTATTATGACAATAGTTATTGAAATATAAAAAGGAGTTTTAGTATCATCTCGAGCAAAGAAAAAGTTTGATAAAATTTTAACTAAAGCGAAAGCTGGCACACCATACCCAAAATATTTTAAAGCATCAGCTGTTAAATTAACATCCTCTTTAGAAAAAGATCCATATCCAAATAAAGCATTAACTATTTCTTCTGAAGCTAAAATTAAACCAAAACCAGCTGGCATAGACAATAGTAAAGACAGTTCAAAAGATTTACTTTGTATAGTTGATAGTTTTTTTAAATTCTTTTTTTTAAATGCTTTTGAAAGAGCGGGTAACGAAACTGTGCCTACAGCTATTCCTGCTATTGCTAGATTAATTTGATAAATACGATCTGCATAATACAAATAAGAAACTGCTCCTGTTTCAAAAGAAGCAATTATTGTTCCAATAAAAATATTGATTTGTGTAACTCCTGATGAAAAAATACTTGGTAGCAATTTTTTAAAAAAGAATTTAACTTTATTATCTGCTTTAAATTTAAAAGTTAAGGTTGGTTTGTAAAATTTTAAAGTAATAAAAAATAAGAATATAAACTGTAGTATTCCAGCCAATGTTACACCATATGATAATTGTTTAACAAAATTTAAGTTTAGTTTGTATGAGACGGCTAAACTTAAAATCAATATAATATTTAAAATAATTGGTGCGGCAGCGGCAGCGGCAAATTTATTATTAGAATTTAAAATACCTGAAAAAAAAGATGAAAGACTAATAAAAAATAAAAAAGGAAATGTAATTCTTGTAAGCTCTACTGCTAGGTTAAATTTTACGTCATTTTCTATGAATCCTGGAGCAATAATATAAACTAAATAAGGAGTAAAAATTTCTACAGCTGTAACTATTAATATTAAAATTAATATCAGTGATCCTAAAACATCATCAGCAAATTTTTTTCCTTTTTTTTTATTCTCCAATTTTGCCGATGTATAGCTCGGGATGAATGCTGCATTGAATGTTCCCTCGGAAAATAATCTTCTAAATGTGTTAGGCAGTCTAAAGGCTACAAAAAAAGCATCGGCGTATATCGATGTTCCTAGAAAGAATGCTATTAAAATATCCCTGAGATAACCTAAGATTCTACTTAATAAAGTAAAAAAACTAAATATTGAAGTTGAAGAAAGAAGGTTCATATATAATCTTAATTAGGCCATAAATTTTTAGTGAATTATCATTTTTTATATTACATACTCATTTAACTAAATGCCAAAAAAAACAGAAATTGATCACTATACTGATAAAGAGGCTCTTGATTTTCATGTACATGGAAAGTCTGGCAAAATTGAGATTACCTCCTCAAAACCATTGACTACCAAAAGAGATCTATCTTTAGCTTACTCTCCAGGTGTTGCTGCACCTGTAAAAGAAATAGCTAAAAATCCTGACCTTGTTTACGATTACACGAGTAAAGGAAATTTAGTTGCAGTTATTAGTAATGGGTCTGCAATTTTAGGTTTAGGTAATTTAGGTTCTCTCGCATCTAAACCTGTTATGGAAGGAAAATCAGTTTTATTTAAAAGATTTGCAGACATTGATTCTATCGATATTGAAATTGATAATAAAAATTCTGACTCAATTATAGAAACAATAAAAAATATAAGTGGTACATTTGGAGGTATAAACCTCGAAGATATTGCTGCACCTGACTGTTTTATTATTGAACAAAAACTAAAAGAAGTTTTAGATATTCCTGTTTTCCATGATGATCAGCATGGTACGGCTATAATAACTACGGCTGCTCTAATAAATGCTTTAGATATTTCAAAAAAGAAAATTTCAGAAGTGAAAATTGTTGTTAACGGCGCTGGGGCATCTGCGCAAGCATGTGCAAATCTATTTAAAAGCTCAGGTGTTAAAAGTGCAAATATAATTATGTGTGATAGCAAAGGCGTCATTTACAAAGGTAGAGAAAATATTGACCAATTTAAATCTGCACACGCTACTGAAACAAAATTAAGAACTTTAAGTGAAGCTATGAAAGGGTCTGATGTTTTTTTAGGATTGTCTGCGAAAGATGTAGTAAGCAAAGAAATGGTTAAGTCTATGGCTAAAAACCCTATCATATTTGCTTGCGCTAATCCTGATCCAGAAATTAAACCAGAACTTATTCAAGAAGTTAGAGATGATGCAATTATAGCTACAGGTAGATCTGACTATCCTAATCAAGTAAATAATTTAATAGGATTCCCTTATATTTTTAGAGGTGCGCTTGATGTTAGGTCAAAAGCGATTAACGAAGAGATGAAGGTTGCTGCAGCCAAAGCTATAGCTCTTTTGGCAAGAGACAATGTTCCAGATGAAGTAGTTTCAGCTTATGGCGGAGACAGACCAAGATATGGAAAAAATTACATAATTCCTTCAACATTTGATCCTAGACTAATTAGTGTAATACCAGTTGCTGTGGCTGTGGCTGCCATGAAAAGTGGTGTGGCTCGTAAAAAAATTGAAGATTTAGATTTATACAAAGACCAGCTTTTAAATCGATTGGATCCTTCAATGTCGTTGATGCAAGGTATAAATGCAAAAATAAGAAAAAATCCTAAAAGGGTAATATTTGCTGAAGGGGAAGATGAAAATATGCTTAAAGCTGCAATTGAGTTCGATAAAAACAAGTTAGGAAAATCAATATTAATAGGTGCTGAAAAAAGGATTAAGGAGCAACTTAAGCAGATTGGCTTAGATGAAAATTATAAAATTGAAATTGTTAATTCTACAGACAGAAAAAAAAGAGAAAAATATGTAAAACATTTATATAAAAAATTGCAAAGAGAAGGCCAACTAGAAAGAGATGTTGATAGACTGGTTAGAAATGATCGTATTGCGTGGGGATCTTCTATGATCGCATGTAAAGATGCTGATGCGATGGTGACAGGTAATATTAGACATTACGCGGCTTCAATTGAAAAGCTAAAAAAAGTGGTAGAAGCAAGGCCGGGTGAAGAAATATTTGGCATGACAATGATAGTCTCAAAAGGAAAAACTATTCTTGTCGCTGATACTAATGTTAAAGATTTTCCATCATCTGAAAGATTAGTTAATGTATCAAAGTCTTGTGTGCGTGTAGCTCGTTTATTCGGTTTTGATCCTAAAGTTGCTTTTCTATCTCATTCTACCTTCGGAAAACCTATTTCTAAAAATACAAAGCATGTTCGAGATGCAATTGAAATTTTAAAAAAAGAAAAAGTTGATTTTGATTTTGATGGAGAAATGCAGCCAGATGTAGCTTTAAATCCCATCTATCAAGAAATTTATCCGTTTTCAAAGATTGTTGGAAATGCAAACATATTAATAATGCCCGCTTTACATAGTGCAGCAATTTCAACAAAACTTATGAAAGTTTTTGGTGGTGGAAAATTAATTGGACCTCTTTTGATAGGCTTAGGCTTGCCGATTGAAGTCGCACCTTTGAGGGCAAGCACATCAGAAATATTAAATTTAGCTTCTATAGCAGCTTATTCTTCTGATGTAATAGATTATTCTAACTAAAGTTTATTTCTACTTAGTTCTGAGGCTAAGTAAATTGAAGGAAGCACTTCTTCTACATTATAGATTTTATTAGCCTCAATGATTACTTCTTTTTTTTCATCATCATTCATTGCTATTCCAAAAATATAAATTTTTTTATTTATAGTTTCTAAAGTGTAATTTCTAGCTTTAGTTTTTTTGTTAAAAATTAAAGCAGATCTAAGTTGACTTGTAATTAAAATATCTTTTGCTGTCCCTTTAAAACTGCTTTGTCCTTTAATAGTGATTGCATTTTTTACTGACCTTACTCCTTTAGTTTCCCATGCCATTTTAGTTATTTTTATTTTTTCTTCTGGTTCATCTACTTTACCTGAAAGAAAGATTCTTCCATCTAAAATTTCTGTTTGAATAGATAAAAAATATTTTTTTTCTTTTAAAGCGAGTCTAGCTGTTAAATTTTTTTGCATTATAGTGTCATCAATTTGCATACCAATAGTTCTTGGGTCAAATGTAATATCCACACCAGCTCCAAATTTTCCTACAGAGGTGCAAGAAGTTACAAATAAAGCTAATATTAAAAAACTAGTTATTTTTTTCATTTTTTACATTGAGACATATTTTATAAATAAATTTTTTATTAATTTTTTCACTATCTGAAATTAAATCAACAGTGTCTTTAAGGCTATATCTTTTTAGATATTTTTTTGCTTTATTAACAATTTTATCTTCATCTATTACTTTTTTTTTAGTTACAAAATCTTTTTGTGAAACTATTAGAGTTAATTCACCTTTTACTGGATTTTTAAACATTTTAATATTATCAATTTCTTCTCTAAAAAAACATTCATGAATTTTAGTTATTTCTTTTGCAATAAGTAGTTTTCTACCTGAAAAATATTTTTTAAATTTTTTTAAATAAAAATTAATTTTTAGAGATGGTATAAAAAAAATTAATGCAAATAAATTTTGAGATAAGGTGGCTAGAACTTTTTCTAGCTCGTTTTCTGTTTTAGGTAAAAAGCCATAAAATAAAAATTGATCTTTGAAACCAGAAATACTCATGGCTGATGTGATTGAAGATACCCCTGGGATTGGTGTCACGCTAATATTTTTTTTTATACACTCATTAACTAATAAACGTCCCGGGTCAGACAGCAGGGGAGTTCCGGCATCAGAAATTAAAGACAAAATTTTGCCCTGATTAATATATTCAATGATATTTAGAATTTTTTTTTTTTCGTTAAACTTGTGATAAGAAATTAATTTTTTTTTAATATCAAAGTGATTTAATAATTTAAGTGAGCGCCTAGTATCTTCACAAAGAATAATGTCAGATTTTTTTAATACATTAATTGCCCTTAAAGTAATATCTTCTAGATTTCCAATAGGTGTAGAAACAATATATAAGTTATTAGAGAGTAATTTCATTTTATGAAAAGTAAATTTATTATAGCTTTAATTTATATAATAGTTTTTTTTAATTCTAATCTTTTAAGTGTGGAAAAAAATAGAATTTTAAAGGTTGGCTTACTTGCTCCGTTAAGTGGTAATTATGAGGAATTAGGCAATTCTCTTTTGTACTCTATGCAAATGGCTCTTGAAGAAATAGGGGATAAAAATGTTATTATTGTCCCAAGGGACTCAGGTTTCAATGATAAAGAAAAACTAAATTCTGCAATCCAAGATATTAGATCGCAAGAGGTCAAAATTATAATTGGGCCGATAATGCACGAAGAATTTGTTGAAGCAGAAAAATACAATGATTTAGTTTTTATTTCTCCATCTAATATAAGCCCGGAATTTTCTAAGAATATTATTAGTGTTGGAGTTAGTTTAGAGTCTCAATTATTGGCTTTAATTAAGTTCATAAAAAAAATGAAAAAAAATAAAACTGTCATCATGTACCCCAAAAATAAATATGCAGATTTAATTAGAAAAAAAATAAGAATTCTTAACTTGGACAAGATGAAAATATTTGAGTATAGCTCAAATCCAGAAGTGCTTACGGGTGAAATTGAAGTTTTAACAAACTATTCACAAAGAAAAAAAAATTTAAAATTAAGAAAAAAAATGTTTGAAGATAAAGATGATGAGCAATCAATTAAAGAAATTGAACGGTTAGAACAACTTTATACTTTGGGCGATGTAAACTTTGACTCTGTAATTATAATTGATTTTGGAAGCAATTTAAAAAGTGTCCTAACATCTTTGGTTTACACTGATGTAAATCAAAAAAATGTTTTATTTACAACAATAAATCAGTGGTTTGATGAAAGTATTTTTTATGAAAAGACAATCAAAAATTTGTATTATCCATCTATTAATTACAAAGAATTTAAAGAATATAATATAAATTATTTTAAAAAATTTAATAGATACCCTAATGAGATCACAATTTTAACGTACGACGCTGTAGGACTTATTTATTACGTTTGGAAAAAAAATGGAAAAATTGATTCAATTAATGATTTTTCATTAAAAGATAAAATTAAAGGTAAGATAGGTACTTTTACTTTTAAAGATAAAAAAGTAATACAAAATTTAAATATTTACAAAACAGAAAAAAACAAGTTTATAAAATTTTAATTTTTTTTTTTAACTTTTTGAAAGCAATATATCTATGGTCAGATCGAATTTTTTTTAGTTTTAACATTTGCCCAAATGTGATTTTTTTATTATTTGGTATAAAAATTGGATCAAACCCAAAACCATTCTTACCTACAATTTTACTTGAAATTTTTCCATTAATTTTACCTTCTACAGAAATTATTTTTCCAGTTTTACCTTTGTAAGATAGGCTACACACAAAAGTAGCTGATCTATCTTTTTTTTTTTTTAGTTTTTTTAAAATATATTCCATAGCTCCTCGAAAACTTCCGTATTTTTTTGCTAATCTTGCTGAATAAATTCCAGGTTTGTTTTGTAAAGCCTTAACACATAAACCAGAATCATCTGAAATAACTGAGTAATTCACAAATTTAGAGAAAAATTTTACCTTTAATCTTGAGTTCGAGATAAATGTCTTCCCTGTTTCTTTTGGGCTTTTAATTTTTAGAGTTACAGGTGATATTTTTTTATGTTTTTTTGAAATTAGATGTGCAATTTCCATAAATTTTCCTTGATTATGGGTGCCAATTAAAATTTTTTTCATTTTAAGTCTAGTAATTTAATAATTTCTTACTATATAGCAAATCAAATGGATGAAAAAGATCAAAAATCTAATGAGAAAGAATCTTCTGAAACTAAAAATGAAACAGAAGAACTGACTTTTGAAGAAAGGCTTAAAGACACAGAAGAAAAATTATTGAGATCACTTGCCGAGATCGAGAATCAAAGACGTAGATTTGAAAAGGATATAAAAGATGCATTTGAATTTGGTTCATTTAATTTTGCTAAAGAGAGCTTGGCAATTCTTGACAATCTTCAACGAGCAAAAGAAGCAATCAATAATGATGAAAAACTCAAAACTAACAAAGATTTAGATAAATTTTTAGATAATATAAATATTATAGAAAAAGACTTGATTACAATATTTGAAAAAAATAACATAAAAAAAATTGATACTAAAAACAAAAAGTTCAACCCTAACTTCCATCAAGCTATGTCAGAAATAGAGAGTAAAACAGAAGATTCTGGGACTATTTTACAAGAAATTCAAGCAGGGTACATGTTAGGTGAAAGATTATTAAGGCCAGCTTTAGTAGCTGTATCAAAAAAAAATCAATCAAAAGATCAGGTAAATAAAGAAAAAAAATAGACTTGTAGATGTAAAAAAAATACCCATATAAATCTCAACAAAAGGATTTTTAATAATGAGTAAAGTAATTGGAATAGACTTAGGAACAACTAATTCATGTGTAGCCATAATGGATGGTTCGCAAGCAAAAGTACTAGAAAATACTGAAGGTGCTAGAACCACTCCATCTGTTGTCGCATTTTTAGAGAATGAGGAAAAACTAATTGGTCAGCCAGCAAAAAGACAAGCCGTAACAAACGCTCAAGATACCATTTTTGCCGCAAAAAGATTAATAGGTAGATCATTTGAGGATAAAACCGTAAAAAAAGATATAGGAAAAGTTCCTTTTAATATAGTCAAGTCAGACAAAAATGAAGCTTGGGTCGAAGGTAAAGGTAAAAAGTATTCACCTGCGCAGATTTCAGCATTTATATTACAAAAAATGAAAGAAACTGCAGAAAAATATTTAGGTCAAGCAGTTACAAAAGCAGTTATAACCGTACCTGCTTATTTCAATGATGCTCAAAGACAAGCAACAAAAGATGCTGGAAAAATAGCTGGGTTAGAAGTTTTAAGAATTATTAATGAGCCAACAGCAGCCGCTCTTGCTTACGGCTTAGATAAAAAAAAAGGTCAAAAGATTGCTGTTTATGATTTAGGAGGAGGAACATTTGATGTTTCAATTCTTGAAATAGGTGATGGTGTTTTTGAAGTAAAGTCTACTAATGGTGATACCTTTTTAGGCGGTGAAGATTTTGATGACGCTATAGTAAATTATTTAATTGATGAATTTAAAAAAGATAATGGTATCGATTTAAGAAACGATAAACTGGCTCTTCAAAGATTAAAGGAAGCAGCAGAAAAAGCTAAAATAGAGTTATCCTCTGCCACTCAAACAGAAATTAATCTTCCTTTTATAACCGCAGACAAATCTGGTCCTAAACATGTAAATTTAAAATTTACTAGAGCAAAATTAGAAGCGCTTGTTGCTGATTTGGTTGAAAGAACCCTAGAACCTTGTAAGACAGCTTTAAAAGACTCTGGTTTTTCAGCGGCAGAAATTAATGAAGTAGTTTTAGTAGGTGGAATGACTAGAATGCCTAAAATTATTGAAACTGTAAAAAATTTCTTTGGTAAAGAACCAAACAAAAGTGTTAACCCTGATGAAGTAGTTGCTATGGGCGCTGCTATTCAAGGAGGAGTTCTACAAGGTGATGTGAAGGATGTATTGTTATTAGATGTAACACCACTTTCACTTGGTATTGAAACTTTGGGTGGAGTATCAACAAAATTAATTGAAAAAAATACAACTATACCAACTAAGAAAAGTCAGGTTTTTTCTACAGCAGAAGATAATCAACCTGCTGTATCTATAAGAGTCCTTCAAGGCGAAAGGGAAATGGCTTCAGATAATAAAATTTTAGGTAACTTTGAATTAGTAGGTCTGCCTCCAGCGCCAAGAGGTACACCTCAAATTGAAGTAACTTTCGATATAGATGCAAATGGTATTGTTAACGTTTCTGCTAAAGACAAAGGAACTGGGAAAGAGCAGAAAATTCAAATTCAAGCTTCGGGCGGGCTATCAGAGGAAGAAATTCAGAAAATGGTTAAAGAAGCTGAAGCCAATAAAGAAGCTGATAAGAAGAAAAGAGATTCTGTTGATGCTAAAAACCAAGCAGATAGTTTAATTTTTTCTACAGAGAAAAGTTTAAAAGAACATGGAGATAAAATTTCAGCTGATGAAAAGAAAGCAATTGAAGATGGCATATCAGATCTAAAAAAATCTTTAGAAGAAACTGATATCGAAGATACTAAAAAGAAGACTCAAAATTTAATTCAAGTTTCTATGAAATTAGGGGAGGCCGTATATAAAAGCCAACAAAAACCTGAGGCTAATAAAGCAAAAGGAAGTAACGACTCAAAACCTACTGACAAGGAAAATGTAGTTGATGCAGATTTTGAAGATGTAAAAGAAAAAGAAGAAGATAAAGAAAAAAGCGCCTAAGCAAATAATTAAGGAGACGTCCTGTGGCTAAGAGAGATTGTTATGATGTCTTAGGTGTTACTAAATCAGCATCTAAAGACGAAATTAAAAAAGCTTATCGAAAACTTGCTCTAAAATTTCATCCAGATAAAACTAAAGGAGACAAAGCTTCTGAAGAAAAATTTAAAGAAGCAAGTGAAGCTTATCACATTCTTTCAGACGAAAAGAGAAAAGCAAACTATGATCAATTTGGTCATGCTGCTTTTGAAGGAGCTGGCGGAGGAGGTCAAGGTTTTGGAGGGTTTGATACTTCATCTTTTTCAGATATTTTTGAAGATTTTTTTGGCGACTTTGGTGGCGGAGGTTCCACAAGAAGAACAAGTAATCGTGGAAATGATTTAAGGTATGATGTTAGCATAAGCTTAGAAGACGCTTTTAAAGGTATTGAAAAAAATGTTAAGTACACAACTTATAAATCATGCTCATCTTGTTCTGGTAGTGGTGCAGCAAAAGGTTCTAAGCCTATTAAATGTGATTATTGTTCTGGTAGAGGAAAAGTTAGAACAAACCAAGGATTTTTTACTGTTCAACAAACATGTCCTCAATGTAGTGGCTATGGTGAAACGATTGGTAAACCTTGTAATACCTGCAGTGGAAATGGCAAAATCCAAGCTAATGAAAATGTAACAGTTAAAGTTCCCAAAGGAGTTGATGATGGAACTAGAATAAGAGTTTCAGGAAAAGGGGAAGCAGGATCCAAAGGTGGTTCTAATGGGGACCTTTATTTATTTATTTCAATAGATAATCACGAAATCTTTAAAAGATCAGAAGAAAATCTATATTATGAATTGCCAATTTCTTTTGCTGATGCAGCACTTGGGACTTCTGTTGAAGTACCATCAATTGATGGCGGAAAATCAAAAATTAAAATACCGCCAGGAACACAACATGGTAAACAATTTAGATTAAAAGGAAAAGGTATGCCTATTTTAAGAAGAAGTATTCTTGGAGACCTATATATTAGAATTATTACTCAAGTACCTACCTCTCTTTCTAAAAGACAAAAAGAAATATTAGAAGAGTTTAATGGAATTGAAAGTAGTAAACCTGATCCAATCATTAAAAGTTTTTTTGAAAAAGCAAAAAAGTTTTGGAAAAATTCCTAATTTGAATGGAAACAGATAATATAATGTCAGCGATTTTTTTAATTGCTGTATTGACTCTAATCTTACCAGGCTTTTTATCAACTAATAATAAGTTAAAAGAATTTTTAAGAAATGTATCTATTTGGGCTATAATTACATTACTTATTATTGTAATAATTTATTTCATAAAATAATGAAAAAAATAAATTTATCTATTTCGGGCTGCATGGGTAGAATGGGTCAACAACTCATTAGGTCATCCAAGAATAATAAAAATTTTAAGTTAGTTTCATTAACAGAAAATAAAATAATTAATAAAAAAATTTCAGGTATCAAACCTGGTCTAAATAATATCGAATCATTTAAAAATGCAAGTATAATTATAGATTTTACTATTCCAAAATGCACACTTGAAATCTTAAGAATTGCATCCAAACTTAAAAAAAAAGTTGTTATTGGTACAACAGGTTTTTCTAAAAGAGATGAAAATTTAATCAAAAAATTTTCAAAAAAAATTCCAATTTTAAAAGCTGGTAACATGAGTCTAGGAGTTAACCTTTTAATGTATTTAACAGAAATCGCATCTAAAACTTTAGGAAATAATTTTCTTAGCAAAGTTTACGAGGTTCATCATAAACATAAAATTGACTATCCATCTGGAACTGCCTTAATGCTTGGTAAAGGAATAGCTGATGGGAAAAATAAAAATCTTAATAATATAATTGGAAAAAAATATTTAAATAAAAAATCTTTTCCCTATTCAAAAAAAATTAATTTTAATTCTATTCGAAAAGCAGAAATTATTGGAGAACATGAAGTTAGATTTTCGAGCGGAAAGGAAATAATTAAACTTAATCACGAGTCTTATGATAGAGCTCTTTATTCAGAGGGTGCTTTAGTTGCTGCTATGTGGCTTATGTCCAAAAAACCAGGACTTTATTCAATGCGTGATCTTTTGAACTTTAAGTGAATAACAAGGAAAAATCTAAAATAATTTTAAGGGAATTAAATAAAATATATCCCAAAGTACCAATTCCTTTAAATTATAAAAATACTTTTACACTATTAATATCTGTATTACTCTCTGCTCAATGCACTGATGTAAATGTTAATAACGTTACTAAAAATATTTATCCAAAATATAATCAGCCAAAACACTTTTTAAAATTAGGAAGAAAAAAAATTGAACGATTAATAAATAAGATTGGCATATTTAGAGTTAAAGCTAAAAGTATATATTTTCTCTCGAAAACACTCGTTGAAAAATATAAAAGCAAAGTTCCTAAAACTTATGAAGAACTTGAGAGCCTTCCTGGTGTTGGTCATAAAACTGCAAGCGTAGTAATGTCTCAAGCTTTTGGCTATCCTGCTTTTCCAGTGGATACTCACATTCATAGATTGGCACAGAGATGGGGCCTGACTAATGGAAAAAATGTAATTCGTACAGAAAAAGATTTAAAAAATATCTTTCCCAAGAAAAACTGGAATAAGTTACATCTTCAAATTATTTGGTATGGAAGAGAATATTGCCAAGCTAGAGAGTGTTACGGAATTGCTTGTAAAATTTGTAAAAGATGTTATCCAAATAGAAAAAAACCAATCAAAACTAATAAAGCATAATTAATGAATATTTTGGGTATAGGAAACGCAATAGTTGATGTTATTTGTAAGGTAGATGATGAGTTTCTTACTAAAAATGGTTTAGCAAAGAGCAACATGAAATTAATAGATGAAACAGAGTTTAAAAAATTACTAAGTAATCTTAAAATTGAAGAAACGGTTTCAGGT